>Ga0126342_10004950_pt1 | contig 23028 bp, 26 predicted proteins | sample Cyp1metagenome_FD_92528 | JGI IMG/M metagenome (GOLD analysis project Ga0126342, IMG submission 92528) | Coral microbial communities from Lord Howe Island, Old Settlement Bay, Australia - Cyphastrea 1 metagenome | ecosystem: Host-associated > Invertebrates > Cnidaria > Coral ...
ATATACTTTTCACCCAGGGACTCTTCACCCAGAAACTCTTCTTGCACATACGTTTCACCCATATACTTTTCACCCAGAGACTCTTCACCCAGAAACTCTTCTTTCACATACTTTCATCCATATACTTTTCACCCAGAGACCCTTCACCCAGAAACTCTTCCTGCACATACTTTTCACTCATATACTTTTCACCCAGAGACTCTTCACCCAGAAACTCTTCTTGCACAAACCTTTCACCCTTATAATTTTCACCCAGGGACTCTTCACCCAGAAACTCTTCTTGCACAGACTTTTCATTATCGTGCCACAATTCTGGCAAAACGGCTGCCACTGATATTGCTGCTGAAGAGATCTACCGATTGACCGAACTGGTTGCAATATGCAAGCATCCCACTCTCCCCAAACACTGACTATATCTGACTACACGCAGACCTTTCACCCAGGGACTCTTCACCCAGAAACTCTTCTTGCACATACTTTTCACCCATATACTTTTCACCCACAGACGGGTCAACCATATACTTCTCACCCACAGACTTTTCCCCCATATACTTTTCACCCATATACTTTTCACCCAGAGACTCTTCACCCAGAAACTCTTCCCTCATCCCCTTGCAAACCGTCTTGCCCCGAACCCCAACGGACGCTGCTCTCCGTTGAGCTTCGGACCCTTATTTTTTTCAATATGCTTGCCTCTATGTTCCTAGTTTTTTCAAAGCTTTGCCTTTCCTCCATTTCATACCTTTTTTTCAAACCTTTTCCTGCGTTCCTATGGTTTTTCCAGAGCTTCCTTCCTGCAATTTCCTCATTTTCCCAACCGTTTCCTCGATTTCCTTGGTTTTTCCAAGCTTGCCATTCATTTTTTTCCTCCAAATTAATTGTTTTTTCACAATTGTCCTCCATTTTCCTCCATGTTCCCCCTGTTTTTAACGATTTTCCTTCATTTTCCTTGGTTTTGTCCTACCTTTTTCCTTCCGTTTTCAAGGGACCTAAGGAGAATCGAACCCCACCGTCACCTAATTGCCTAGTGGCACATGCCCCCCTAAAAAAATCCAATTGGCGACCCTAATCACCACCCAATATCGAGATTTCGGTGCACCTGGGCAACCACCCCCCCCCACACGCCCTATACTCACTTCGTTCGGGAAAACAACTTTGCCTAACCTACCGGCCGGTTTTCGTAATATGACACAACTTGCCTGCATGCTCCTTTTTTGTCACACTTGTCCTTGCTTTGCAACCCTTCGCCAGTCCTTCCTCGGCATCACTCCTCATCCCCTTGCAAACTGTCTTGCTCCGAACCCCAACGGACGCTGCTCTCCGTTGAGCTTCGGATCCTTATTTTTTTCAATATGCTTGCCTCTATGTTCCTAGCTTTTTCAAAGCTTTGCCTTTCCTCCATTTCATACCTTTTCTTCAAACCTTTTCCTGCGTTCCTATGGTTTTTCCAGAGTTTCCTTCCTGCAATTTCTTCATTTTCCCAACGATTTCCTCAATTTTCCTTGGTTTTTCCAAGCTTGCCATTCATTTTTTCCTCCAGATTAATTGTTTTTCAACATTTTCCTCCATTTTCCTCCATTTGCAACCCTTCGCCACTCCTTCCTCGGCATCACTCCTCATCCCCTTGCAAGCCGTCTTGCTCCGAACCCCAACGGACGCTGCTCTCCGTTGAGCTTCGGATCCTTAGTTTTTCCATATGCTTGCCTCTATGTTCCTAGCTTTTTCAAAGCTTTGCCTTGCCTCCATTTCATGCCTTTTTTTCAAACCTTTTCCTGCGTTCCTATGTTTTTTTCAGAGTTTCCTTCCTGCAATTTCCTCATTTTCCCAACCGTTTCCTCGATTTCCTTGGTTTTTCCAAGCTTGCCATTCATTTTTTTCCTCCAAATTAATTGTTTTTTTCACAATTGTCCTCCATTTTCCTCCATGTTCCCCCTGTTTTTAACGATGTTCCTTCATTTTCCTTGGTTTTGTCCTACCTTTTTCCTTCCGTTTTCAAGGGACCTAAGGAGAATCGAACCCCACCGTCACCAAATTGCCTAGTGGCACATGCCCCCCTAAAAAAATCCAATTGGCGACCCTAATCACCACCCAATATCGAGATGTTGGTCCACCTGGGCAACCTCCACTCCCCACACCCTATTCTCACTTCGTTCGCAAAAACAACTTTGCCTAGCCTATCGGCTGGCTTTCGTAAAAGAGATCCATTCTTCTGGGCAAACAAATATATAGCGACATACATATTTAATATAACTATGTCTTTTTATATTGTGGTCAAATATTCTGGTAGAAGCAGGATTCAAAACCTTGAGATATTCGTCATGACAGTACAAATCTGAACGGATCACATTTCCATTACGCCATACATCGACACACTCCACCAGCTCCACCAGCTTCAGCTACACTTTGCGCATTCGTTTCTGCACAAAGATCTCTGGCGCCGGTGGCCCCAGCCCCGGCTGGCGACTGTGGAGAGCCCAACGCTGTAAAGCCGCTCGGCGTCCCAGTGTTGACCCCTGGGCAAAACATTTGGACATCCTTTTTGGGATGGAAAAAAAACAATGAAAGACACCATCACATACTATATACCATATATATATATATCATCATCATCATCATCATCATCATCATCAAGCAAATCATCATCGCCATAAACACCATGATGGGAAGATGAGATACCTCCCCAGCACCCTCTCTAATATCTCCATTATATATATATATACATATAGTATATTATATATATTATTATTATTATTATTATTATTATTATTATTATTATTATTATTATTTATTATTATTATTGTTGTTATTATTATTATTGTTATTATTATTATTATTATTACAGTATTATATATATATATATATCATATATATATACATACATACATATTATCCATATTCACTCAGAGGATCCTGCACAAAAGTCAGGTGATTATCACATCCTCTATCAGCCAACTGTATGGAGGGCACTCTCCCCTGCACGGATTTGAACCAGAATAAACAAGTAGAGTCGTAGAGGAAAAAAACCGTTGTCAAATTTCACGCGATCAAATCCCAAGGAGCTGGCAGCTAATTTTGCTGACATCATTCGAGACTAAAGTAGGGCCCCTCAAAAATGCCTCATCTCACCCAATCTCACCCCAAACAATCGCTGGTGTCGTCGACAACTATCCGAGTTCCGAGGGCTGAAGGTCCTCTCCCAAGTCCCAAACAATTTGACCAAGGAACAACGCAGCGTTGCAAAGCAACCGCCATGCGCTCAGCAGAAGTTAGTTTGCTCAGCATGAAGGATCTGTAGTCGCACCAGGCCATCCATGTCTTGGCGGCCAAGTGCAACATCCTCCCGTGGAAGATGGCCAATCCTCTGCGTCGCTGTTCACAACGGCTCTTCCATACCCTGCAGGCATGGACCAGCCTTGGCACGAATGAAAAAAATGCAACGAGTTCTTTCCCCGTTTCCCAGCGAGAACAGTCTCATTCGCTCAGTCAAACTTGGCACCAGAAAGTGGGTAGGGGGTACAGGATGATCCTGATCTTCTTGCCAAGGTTCAATTTTTTTTGTTGCTTCAATCCCATTGATTGACACCTTTTCCGCAGTCTTCGTCTGCGCTGCCATTCTGCCAATAGCCGCTTGCTGAAGCTCTGCAAGGACCTATGATACTGACCTTGGCAGCTTTGAAAACCAAATGTTTCACCACCAACTATTTGCATAAGCCAACGTGAGCATGGGCTGTCTTCTGTGATCTCCTGTGCTGTGGATGGCATGTCCTTTGGGGCCATGGCCAGTGCAAGATCTGAGCAGCTGACAATCTGCCAAGGTAGCTGACAACAGCTGCCTGTCTTGCCAGCGACGCCACCAAAGACTGAGCTCATTGAGAAGCGTCTTCTGCGTCAACGATTGAATCCTTGAAACATACCTCGATGTGGGGAGCTGCCCATAAAACATGCTAGGCAGTTGTAAGACTCACAGGTGTTGGGTAACCCCTTGCTTGTCACGTGTTCGTGCAGCCATGTTGCATCTGTTGGACCAAGTACCACTGCATCAGGCACCTTTTGCAAAGTGCTTTTCTGTGATGGATTTGAACAACCCAAAACTGATGCCAAGCCAGATGGTGACGACAAGTAGCCCTGGACTTCAAACATTCTTCCTGGCAAGTGCTGGTGGTGAGAGATTGGCGCATTGAAGAGCTACAATCTACAACATTCTACAACTACAAATTCGACCGTGTCAAATCTGCCGCCAAGGATCAATCGCTAAGGTTTTGGTCTTCAGGCGAGCCCGTCCAAGCCATGCTCTAAAGATGTCACTTTGCCATTGTTTTTGCCGCTTGACCAAAGATGGGACTGCTGGCACACTGGCTTCGCTCCACTGGCTTCCCGAGCCTTGCGGTGTGTGGACTGGGCTTGGTTGACGAGATCGCAGCGGGCTTGCAAGAAAAGCCACCGGAGCCACAGGTACCCTGAAAGCCGTTGCTTGAGGACCTTGAGAACCTTGAGGACTTGAGATGGCAGGACTGGTACAAGTTGCAGATTCTTGGAATGCTTGAGGCACTTTTCGAAGCTCCTGAAGCCTTTCGCCCACGATCTCTTGGATCTCCTTGGCGCTTGAAGCTGAGTTCGGGATCCACTGGCTGTATCCTTTCAGCACATCTTCAGGGCTTGACTCAAACGCAAGCGGCAAGATTGGACTTCCCTCTGTAAAGGTGAGGCCGCTCAAATCCGACAAAGTCCGATTCACATCATCTGGGGCCTCCGTGTCCTTCCCACTCTGAGCATGTTGGGTGCTAGCTGACACTTCCAACAAATCGAGAGATGTTTCCCCAAGTGGATCCGGCAAAGCAAGACCTGACACGGAGGCGATCTGCCACATTTCAAAGGCTTCCGCAACCAACTTCAGCAGGTTCTTGTGAATGCTGCATCTTAAGGCTGTCTGCATGCTGAGTCGGTGTTGTCTCCAGGCATGCCATGTGGCGCGCAATAGGCACGTGGTTTGTTTCACCTCAAGTCTCAGCCGAAATTTGGAGACTTTCAGATTGCGAGACCAGCAAGCAAAGCTGATGTGCAGGAGTTGAATCTGTGTCTCGGAGTCTTGCAAGACTTCCTTTTGGTGCAGTGTCCACCATTTCCAGTTTTGGAATGCAAGAGATTCCCCATGGGTCTCGTTGGCCTCTCAAAGTGAAAACAATCGGAAGACATCATTATTGTAGATCATGCTTCAATCGATTCTACAATGAAGAAAAATGTGCGTAAGCCACAAGATTGCTGGACTGCCGGTTTCAAAATTCCCGCTTCAAATGTGTGTTGAAATCCTCTAAACTTGGTTTTGTTGCCTATCTCTCGCCTCTCTGTGCCTTTCATCTTCCTCTGCTTGACTTCTGGCTCTCCAGACCCAGCGTCTCAAAGCAAGCTCCGCTGCCACCTGCCATTTCCATTCCCCAAAAAGCCATAGCATCAAAGCATGCTCCCTGCGCATCTCGAGTCGCATCCTCCAGCTGAAAGGGGCATTACAAAGACATTGTAAAGAGGAAGAAGACACTGAAAATGTAGATAAAATAGAAACAAAATGAAACAAATAAAACCGTGATGTCAAGTCATTTCCATCTTTACCTGTATCATCTGACTCATCTTTACCGTCTTTACCTGAGAATCGATGGCAGTCTCTCCTTCCCCAAAGTCTTTGAGAACACAGCTGCCGCCAGGCGTTGAGTGCTGCCTCCTGATGCATGCGACAGCGGCTGTCCTCCCAGCAGCGCCGCGCCGCGAGCGCGGCAGCTTGCAAGCGCCAGGCGGAAAGTGCCTCGAGGGGCGAGGGCGGCTTGGTGGGGGGGTAAGCGCTTGGGGCTGGGGCTGATTCTGGCGCGTTATCGTGCTAAACCGCTTGAACCGCTTGAACCGCTTGAACCGCTTGACCCCTTCGGCTCCAATCGATTTGTTTCCAAATTGTCATGCAATTGTCATGCAATTCCCTTCGCTTTTCACGAGAACAACTTGAACAATTTGAACAGCTTGAACGCCAAAGCTGTCATGCATTCATTTGCTGGCACCTTGCCACAGGTTTTGACCTCGGTGGTCGCTTTATGTTCACTTCTTAAGATGTGTGACGGAACCAGAGAAGGAGGTGAGTTGAGTTCTGTATGGCATTGGATTGGAACACAGAGTGGGAAGATGTTGGGAGGGTAGCTGAGATGAGATAGCTACCTGCAAGGTGAGAAAGCATTTTGGCCTCTCAACCAACTAGTGAGTAGGTCGGTAGTGAGTGTTTCTGAGCATAAAACCATTGTTCGGCATCGCTGAATTGCAAGGATCCTTGCGAGACAGAGTCCCTCTGAGGGGAGAAGACGTGATGGTGGTTTTAGATGTTCGGTTTCAGCCACGCTCTTGCGATGGAAAGTCACTTCTGGATCTTCATCCGAAACGTGGTTGAAATCAAACCAATATCTGAAACCAACAACTAGTACTCAATATCAATATCAATATCTATATACATGGTTTCCCAACATGGTGGGGAAAGAGTTCAGCACCGAATGCGCAATGTCCAGGATGCAACCATGAAGGCCCAATGTGCGTGCAAAGCCGACCCTAAACAGTGTGTTTGCCATGTCCGTCCCAACCTTCGACATCTCAAAAGGCGGGCCTCAGCTTAGACTCACTGGGATGCAGCAGATTTGTAGTCTTTTCAGTCTCTTCTGGCAGATCAAATGTTCCTCAAAATCTATCAAGAATTATCAAGACCTTGTACAACTTGAGACCTGACGGCGTGCAAAGTCTCGGCAGCAGACTGTAGCCCTCTTCCACAAATGCAAGACCTTCTGACACTGTAGCAGTCCATTCTTTCGCACCAGAATGCGCACACTGCAACTTTGCCTGGAACAAGTACATGCAGGTCACTTGAATTTACCAGCTCGCCCTTCAAGGAATTCCACAAACCCAGTTTGGCTGTCACCCATTCGAAACCAAATGGAACCAAGGAATTCTCTGCAATCATGTTCATACTTGATGATACATGATACCACAACATTGGCATAATAGGATGGCATAGGTATGAATCCAGAATCAAACAAAATAACACCATGAGTGAGTCATGCTGACAACTCACCAGAGGGACAGTCCTGCCAGCCCATTGCCAGCTGCGAAGGACTCGAAACTTCTGACGATCAGCAACAAGTCGGCTGTGCACCTCCAGAAGGTCTCTTTGCAGTGCCATCTGGTCATGCTTCGCCGTCGGAATGTCTTCCTAAGCCCTAAGCAATCACAAAATGCGAACCCGCTCCGCCACACAGGATCAAATTGATTGACATCAGCAGTCCAAAACAAGCCGCCTGGCCCATTGTAGCTAGTTTCCAACATTGAAGCGCCCTCCTGCGCACAAGGTGTCAATTGAATTGTCCTGCAACTCATCAGGCACCCTCATTGCCTGCATCGAAGCTATGAAAATCTAATTATGGTCCAGAAATCTTCCATAAATCTGCATAGTACCGTCTGATCCGTCTGCTTCAGATGCCCCTCCTGTGAGCCGAGGGAATCATCTCCATGCAATACCTGCCGCGCAAACGCGTACGACGGCGATGTACAAGGAGGTCCGACCTTGGCAGGTCGATTATCCCAAATGTGCCTGATTATCACTGGATGTGAACTGCAAGGGAAACCCAAATTGCCATCCTTTTGGGAGGAAAATCTCTGTGTTTCGTTATGAAAGAGCAGCTTTGGCTAGTTGGAATCTTGCGGCAAGGATGGCATTTTACTCATTACCCTCCACGTCGGCACAAATGGTGAGGCCTGGATCATATCCCTTGATGTTTGGATGGCCGGTGTGGATCAGAGTTGCGGAAGTAGCACAGACTCATTTGCGAAATCCAGATTATATAATGGCTACTGTAGTGAAATCAAACCTCATTATCCCAAACTTGGTTTTGTTTCTGTATAATATGTGGATCTATAATACACCAGCAGCTTGGATGTGTCCAAACACCCCCATCTATCTCCAGCTGGTTGCAAACTTTAGAACCACTCGCATCTGCTTCAAGACCTTTAAATCTTTCTGTACGAGGCCAGCTTAGCAGCAGTCACGATTGGGATCCAAACCAGCCGCGAGGCTTATGAGTGGACCAAGGCCACATTACGACGGAGCCAACTGCTCTGCGGAGGCAAACATTCGTTCATCACAAAACTTGCCACATCTGCCCTAGGAATGGTGGGATAAAAGCCACATGCATCTTCTGCTGCGTGCCAATATCACTTTGCTGGCGCATCAATTAAGCCTCCGGGTCTTACCACCACCCAATTCTTCAGTTTTCTGACCATCTCTTCTTGGAGGTGCTTATCTGCCAATGCTTCAGGAATGATCCATGAAGCAAAGAACTTGGCAAAAAGGCTGCAATGCTGATAGTGGTCGCCCACACCAATGGAGCTGATGCACACCATTCGAGCATCAGGAAAGAAACAGGCCAAACAGGTGCAGTTGCAACGCCAAGGATCACAGCTTCTGTATCAAGACACGCTTCTTGCACGGCAGCATCATCTGTGGAAGAACCCTGGATTAGCTTCAGCGCAGGATTTTTCCGAACTTCCTCCATTGGTTTGTTGTGGTATCGAAGCAAGAGAAAGAAAAAAAACAGGCAGCAAAACTGAATATCCAAAAGCATCACAAGAAATTCATTGTGGAAGAATACCCCCCTCCTGGATGCAGCGAATTTCAGTGTGTTGGTTGCAAAAAGTTTGGAACAGTGAGCAGAGTAGTCAAGTCGTGTGTCAAACACTGTGACGCATCAAAGAGATAACGACAACAAGTGCAATATACATCAATATACCATAATATATCACAAACAATTTACACTTCCCAGCAAAAGGTCATGAAGTCCACTCCATTCTGAGTTGTCAGCAACTTGCATATGAAGCCACCATGCTTTACCAGGTAGTTACCAGGTAGTTACCAGGTAGTTACCAGGTAGTTACCACGTTTGATCTGCAGGGGATACCCGTCCTCTGGAAGCTTCTCTGGACTGCGCACCACGCAGCGCACCTCAGAGACCTCGGGTCGACTCAGCAAACGAGTCAAAATCTCCAGGCCGGTGCCGCCCGTGGCACCAAAGAGGCTCACTCTCGCCATGGCAGGGGCACCGGGGGCACGGGGGGCACCGGCAACGGGCTCGTGGTTCCCCGAATTGAAGGAGACTGATTGGGTGAGCTGTGAGCAAAATGCATCTTTTGGGATGCCAAGGGGCCAAGGAATGAAGTCTGTGAAATATATTTAAATGCACTTCAATCTTGCCGTGCTGAAGGGGTTCTTGATGTTTCTTGGTCGTCTTACACATTCTAAGTTGGTCTGCGGAGGCCAAGTCCTATAAGGACTACTGTTCCACAATCGACATCTCTTTCCTACTGCTTCAATGCTGCAGGAAGCGATGAAAGAAATAGCGGCATAGCGGCAGACCTGTCATGATGTGTTTTGTTACTGCTCTGATGGACCTGATGTATCCCGATTGCATCCCAATGGCTGACGATTCACCAACATTCACAATCCCCGTAGCAAAGATTTAGTCCTCACCTACCATATGGTCCACCATTGCACAAACACAAAGGATTCTCAGGGAACCCACGCCTTCCAACTTCCATGAACTTCTGTAACAATTTCCATGAACTTCTGTAACAACTTCCATGAACTTCTAATAACTTCCAAGAATTCCAACTCTGTGTCCATCAAGAAGTCAAATTTTAGCGCAGCACCCTACAGCGTTGCCCGCCCCTGGGACGCCACACCAAGATCGCATGCACTTCCCCATGAGCTGCAGGGCCCAGTGGGCAGCCGCCGTCAGGACCTGATCGTCTGGGATTAGTCTGAAAGTAAAGGCCGCAATATTCGAAATCTGTTGCAGATTCATAGGGATTCATACAAAACCCATATGGGGGTGTCCATAAATGGAGGTACTCCAAAATGGATGGCTTATTTCATGGAAACTCCCAATCTAAAATGGATGATTTGGAGTTACCTCCATATTCTGGTAGTCAAGATCGAATCAAGATTCAACAACCCCAAAGCTGCTCCAAGAAGCAGCTGGCCTCCAAGTCCCATTGATCGTGATTTTCATGAACTCCAACGTGTCCCTGTTCGTCACGTGGAGGTGGTTGACTGGTGGATGGACTTTGGTCTAGTCTGGACATGACATGCAAATCATATAGCATGAATATATATATATATATACATATAATATATATATATAATATATATATATATATATATATATTATATATATTATACATACATTACATAATTATAGACCTATATACATGTAGTTTATATAAAAGAACTGCAAGGATATGACCAGGTGGTCCAACATGGGAATAGGATAACATACAAGGTGACGTGGCTGAAGTGGAACGGCAATAAAGGATCTGGCCTGTGAGTGGAAGACCACCACTCCAGCCATCAAACTACGGGGCAAAGGTCCACTGTCACCATTCGCCGCGTCCCAGCACACAGCCGGGTTGTGAGGCCAGGTTCACTTCTGAGGTACAAACAGCATCAAACAGCAACATATCAACGAGAAATGCCCCCTGCGATTGCCTGCAATGGGCTCATTGTTGACTGGGCGTAGGGTCAATGCGGGCATCCATAGTTCAAAAAAAGATCCGAACGCCAAGGTATGAAGGTATGATGTTCACCAAAGGCGCGTTTCTTGGGTCTTGACCGCAAGATGCTCTGTGGTGGGGGTGGACTCAATTGCAGATCCAGTCATCTCATATTCTTGCTAAAACTGCTTGAGCAACTAGAAACCCAGACATTGGATCGGGCTGCTTCAGCTCTCTTGAAGATGAATCCAGATCCGATGAGTTCTCATCACTTTTCAAAAAGTGCTGTGGCATGTGGCGTGCTGAAGGTGTCCCTTCAGACTCCAGATGTAATCCAGGGCAAGTAGAATGTCCGGCTATGCTATGCGCCAAGTAGGCAAAGGAAATGGCTTAAAGAAATAATGTTGCTTAGGAAATGAAAATGTCCTTGCTCTCGTTGAAGCAGCAGGACCAGTCTCAATATGATTCGACAAGAATCAACCAAATAACATTTTTCAGGTCATAAGACTCCTTTTCTGCGTTGGGACCTGACACAAGCCATTCAATGGAACAAGATGGAATAAGCGCTTTTGCCACTTGCGATTCAGCTGACTTTGGCTAAGCAGGATCTCACCTGAGAAAATGTCTGAAAATGCAAGGACTGTCTGCTCAGGATACTTGCAGACGAATGTCTCTTTGCTAGCTGACTTCCACATTACTGGCTGATGAGTAGGAACCTTGTCAATCGCTGTTTGGGGTAGCCAGCCTGTCTCTGATGGGGTTACAGTGACCTTGGACATGAACCGAATGACTGAGCCTCAGACCAAGTGAAATGAGCTCAAACAGCTCAATCAGAAAGGCCTGAATCAGCCATCAGCCTTGGAGTGCGGCAAGTGACGAAGGAGATCCAGGCAAACAAAGTTGTGACCAGGTTGTGATGAAAATGTTCAACTAGGAAAATTCTTGAGTGTGACAACAAGAGCCGTAAACTTCGTAACCACAAATTCCTTTCATGTTGTGCACTGTCATTGCAGGAGCAAAGGGACTCTCAACTTGGACATGTGTTTCGGAGAAATTTCAAAAAGCAAGCAGCCTCTTGAAGTCGTCATCAAGGCTGTACGCGCGAAGAAATGTCACGCCTAATGCAGAGCTCTCTGGACCGGACAGTGGCTCTTTTATTTTGGCAATGGGCTTCCACCAAAGCAATGGTTAATCATCAACACATCATCAACAGTGTATCAATGTATTGAAATCTCGTTGACCTCAATAGAAGGTGATAGAACATAAGATAAAAAGCTCTGCCAGTGGGAACTGACCATTCTCCATGGCATCATTCCACTGAGGCAGCTGCAACGATCGAAGCAGCTTCTCTGTTTGGCAAGAGCGAAAACCAATGCCTTGGTCGGAAGCGCTGTGTCAGCTGTTCACTGTGCGAAGATGTGGCTGGATCAAGCATGCCGTGTCAATCCTAAGTAGTCAGATTGAAAGGTTTGGCAAGGAGTCGTGTCGGCACAATCACTGTCAACATTGCACTTTTTTCTTCAAACGTTGCAGTCACCACTTTGGTGAGCTATCTCTACAAGCCTTGCAAGGGTCCTCCTCGCCCGCTAGGAGGACCCTTGCAAGGGCAGCCATGGTATGTCATTATCATTCATGATCTACTCCCGAGACTGTGCGAGAACGACTCCAATTGCTTGGCTGCCGCACAGTCTCGCCGCGCGCTGTAGGCATAGTGGAAGCAGTAGCAAGGGTGCAGTAGAGACCCAACTGCCGACCATATGCGCACTTCTTTCCGCATTTGCAGTAGAGCATGCTGCATCATGCTGCTACCTCACACATTGGCACCTTTCCCACTTGTCCCCATTCTCCGTGGAGGCTCTGTCTCATGGTTCTCCTGGATTGGAGTCTCCGTGGTCGCAGTTTCCTGGCTTCCTCGCAAGTGGCCTGGGCATCAGCGAATTCCACAGGACTGGCCGAGGTCAAAGATATACACCATGATCCCATCTGCTTCACACACGTGAATCCGCATTTGCAATAGACAAAATTCCTCCGTGCGGAGCTTGTTTCGTTTGCCCAACTGTTGCAGGTGTCGCGTCAGGCTTCGCTGGTTCTGGCTCATGAGCGAGGCCAACTACCACCAGAAGCAACAGAGACACGGTGCGAAGGGCCATGACTTGGAAACTGTAATAGGTCAGTTTGACAAGAGAAGCGAGTGAAGGAGCGGGTCTTTAAGGGCTTGAGCCAAGTCGATCAATGGGATGGAGATCAAAGATGTCTGATAGTCACTGATAGCGTGCCTGTCAATATCCTGAGTCACCCTGCCAACATCAACGATCGTTTGCCCTGTAGACCGCCAGCTATTGGGGACTGCCGGAACAGAATGAACGCAAAAAGTCAAGAAGTCTACGCGATGGCACGTTGGCTTCCAGCACCGTTTGTACGTAACATCCTAATTTCAGAGCCGAGGCTTTGCTGAATGATGCTGAATGAATAACCTTGTCTCTGTGTGCATGAGAAGTCCAGAATGCACAATCTGCTGGTATTTTCACCCCAGCCTGCATTTGCCTTGGGGTTCTGATATTTGAGATTATTTAACACATGGGCTCTTAATGTAGAAGTCGTACACAGCCCATACTTGCGATGTACTTCATGAAGATATCATGCATGAAAGATGGTGAGTGATAAAGAGAAATCAAAGCGCAAGATCAGTAAGCTAAAGGCCAAGTCCAGCAGTGAAATTCTTCATCACCGGAAGCGTTTTAGCATGTTTCACAATGTTTGACAGGCGCCTCACTGCCTCTTGGCCGTACAAAGCTGACTTCGGCACGAGCAGAAACCTGGCGCCGTGCTGACAGCTATGGTAGGACACCTGGTGGGAAAACTGCTTGCGACAAGAGGGCTAGTTCCTTGTGATGCTGCCTCTGTCTAGTCTTGTCATTTCTTACTCTGGCAGTTGCAGGCAGATATTAAAAACCGAAAACGCCAGGACTTTCCTTTGCGCATCGCACGTGACCCAGTGGTCTCTCTTCAAACTGGGGCACTTACAATCTTTCTCTCTTTGGCTTCCTTTGCGATGCGCTTCGCCTGAAACATATTGAATTTGCACTGACTCACACGTTCTGTAGGCAGACCACCTTTGCGCAAAATTTCTTGGTGAGCCGCAAAGTCAATTTGAAAGTCTATACCCACCACTGCTTGAACATCATTCTGAAAACCACCTGCACTTCCGGGCCTCTGGAAGTTTGTCGCAGTTTTCGTACAGACACTCCGCCTGGCCCCCGTGATGACTCGTCTCTCGCAAAACCAACATGTGCAACTTGGCAAACTCGAAGGGTAAGCTTTGCGATCAGCTCATCACGGTTGTCAGGACTGAATATCAAACTTATCAAACTTATCAAACACAAATGTCGGACGACTGTGAGAAGAACCGCTATGCTTTTGCGCTGAATTTTCCCGCTCTATTGAGAGAAAATCACAGAAATCAATATCAATCGCCGACTTCCAATGGCACTCATCTCTCCAACATCCGAATGATTCCAAAAAGCGCGAAGTTCAGAACGGTGCTGTGCGGAACGTTTCTTTGGCTCCCAAACACTGCACAGACTGCACAAATCCCCAAGTTCTGTCGGACCAGGGGGACAGGTGGAACATTTTCGCTTCATCGCTTCATGTCTCAGTCCTCTAAGTCGTTCATGTGGATATCGCCTCCCCCACCAGGGTTGCCCCAGGTAATCAATTCCCCATCTTCACGCAAGGCGGCAAAGGCGGCGAAAGAGCCTGGCCACAGAAAAAAATATGAAAAAATGGGTGCCCAATTCGTTAGATTCTGGGTAGATGGACAACAGCTGAAAGATAATGATCATTCAAAAATGTTTAGCCCATTCCAATCCTTTCCAGATATTGTGTACATATGTGTACACAATTGAAGAGTTCCCTATCCTACAAACATTGGATCAATGACCCTGCAGAGCTCCATCTCCACATCACGCCTGCGACTTGCTGAATTTGACAGAGCTGCTCCTGAAAGTGGGCCAAAGTCTGGGACTTTCAAGTTGTCGTCACCACTTTTCTCTGTTGTCTGGTGACTTGAGAATAATTCGGAGAAAGCTCTTTCTCAAGTTGGCGCCAAGGTGTATTGATCGTATTTGAAAGGCTTGTGCTTGAACAGGAGAATATGCTGATGCATGACAGGCAGCTTGAAAATTCATGAGATTGTAGCTGCTGCAGAAACTTCTCCAAAAGGCGGAGTGGCTCATCACAAAATGCAGACCACCCGAAAGTGTACCAACAATAATTTCATACTTCGACAAAAACAAAATAGCACAGGTGTTCAAGGTCAATTTCACATAGGATGCATAGGGGCACAAGTTGCTTCCATTTCAAGCCCTGTGTCCTGAACGGCCGAGGAATCACCACCATTGCGCCCATCACCCCAGGCAACAATAGTGCCATCAGACTTGATTGCAGCAAAAGCATCATTGGTGCTGTAAATGTCCTGGACATCCAAGTTCATCCAAGTTCATCAAGTTCTAAACATCAAATCGAGATCAATCGAGAGCTTTCAGCAGTGCAATTGGTGAACAAACAATGGGCACATGATGGGACATGAATATCATGAATCAGGATGAATCAGGATGAATCAGAAACAACGAATAACAACGGCTAGAAAGTTCGTGCCCACCATGTCCTGGACGTGCTGCAGCTGTTCCTGCACTTTACGGCTGTCACCTCCTGAGGCAGGGAAACACGAAGCTGTTGGTGTGCACGGAAGTCGCCCAAAGTGATCTTTGCAATCTGCATTTTTCTGCTACCTGGCATTTCAATCGGATTTCCTTTAGCCTCGAATTCAGCCCACCTTCATTTTGGCACCATCATGCAATGGATCCCGTCCCTGTCCTTGCGTCTTATGACCCCACGTGACAACGCTCCCACTCTGGCGCAGTGCTGCGAAGGCCCCACAAGTTGCACGGATTTTTTGCACGTCTGTCAGCTGCCTCGGCTTATCGAATAGTGGATGTCCAGGATACACAAAACCAACTCCAAAGTGGTGTTCTTCTTTTCTGATGCCAGTAGTATGCCAATACTATATTTTTGAAGATCCTAGTCATGAGAAAGTGAGGCCTACAAATCTCTTCAGCCATGATTCTCTTCCAACTCAATGGCTTCCTGCTCTGCTCCAAGAGAACCCAGCAAAAGCACCCTGCCATCGGCACGGAGAAGAGCTATCGCATAGCCAGTGGATGCCACCTCCAAAATATCTCTGAACTCGTCAGCCATCGATGGAACATCTCTGTCCAATTGAAAATCACCCCACACCACGGCAGCTCCATCCTTCCTCGTAGCTATGAAACAGTTCCTGCCGGCGTGCAGTTGTCGCACATCAACTAACTGTTCGGCAATTTCTGTCGGGATGTATCCCCCTGAAGTTCGCAAGCCCCAACACGCCACATGGCCATCTTTGCTAAGGGCAGCGAAAGCACTGGAGTTGGCGATCAACTGCTTGGTGTCCAACAAGCTCTCTGCCACCGGGTCCGGTGCCATTGATCCCCAGCAAACGATTCGCCCGTCTGCCCGCAGAGCAGCAAAGTCTGCAGTACTTCCTTCCAGGTGAACAACAGATGTCAGCTCAGCTCGAACATGTCGAGAATTGCCGCCCTTTCCAGCTTCTCCCCATGTTACAACGCTTCCATCTGAAAGCCGCGCAGCAAACGCGAAGTTGTTCGCAGCGATCCTAGTCGTGCAGCATCTACCAAAAGGCTGAGTGCTCTATCATGCTCTACCATGATTGTCAAGTGCCTATTTGGATCTATTTGGCCTATTTGGCCTAGAAAGTAAAATGGTGTGAAAAATAAGACCAATTATCATCGATCATCCAGGTCTTGCGCCAAGGATCTGCTCCACATCCACCAATTGGTCACGCACGCGTTTGCTGCTTCCGCCACAGGCTTCATTGCCCCAAGTCAGCACGGAGCCATCGCTTCGCCGATAGGCGAAAGCCTTGGCTGTGAGATGCAGAAAATGGAGTCTCTTGACTCTTGAACAATCAAAAATAATCAAAATACGACGACGGAATGGCGTTGAAGTTTTGAAAGCCTTTTCCCAAAATCTCCAAACGCCCCCTGACTGAACAAAGGAGATTCTGCCGTGAAGCCAAGGATTCGGGGCCAGAGATCAGCTGTCCTCTTCTGCACACAGCAGTCAAAATGTCACCGTCCTTCAGATTGGTCTCTGCAATGCAGTCGAGATCGCACAGAGTCTGACCAGAAGCAGTCAGCAAGGACCTGGAAGGCACCAAGGAGAACGTCTGCAAAAAGAAAACATCCTGTTGCCGTTGTTTTTTCTTGTAGAAAGCAGCATACTGTGTCTATCCACAAATACATTGGAAATGATGATGAGCTGCATGATGGCGCGGCTGCCTAAGGCTCTTTGCTCAAGCTAGAGATTCACAAGATGGCGAAGCCAAGACACTCAATCCCAAGTTGAAGCTGCGTCTGTGCTTTCTGCCTGGCCAAACACTTCATGCAGCAAGCGGTTTGTGTTGGCGGAAACCTGATGAAAACCATCTTGTTGGAGTCTCTGTGCAATTAACCTCACAGCACTAGTGGCTGTAATTCATAGCTGTTGAGAGGACGCCAAGCACTTCTTTTTCCATGCATGTATGTATGTCATGTTATGTTATGTTATGTTATGTTATGTTATGTAATGTGATGTAATGTTATGTAATGTGATGTAATGTTCTGTAATGATATGTAATGTTATGTAATATAATGTAATGTAATGTAATGTTATGTAATGTAATATAATGTTATGTAATGTTATGTAATGTTATGTAATGATATGTAATGTTATGTAATGTTATGTAATGTAATATAATGTAATGTAATGTTATGTAATGTAATATAATGTAATGTAATGTTATGTTTTGTTATGGTATGTATGTATGCATGTATATTTATTTATTTATTTATTTATTTATTTGTTTGTTTGTTTGTTTGTTTGTTTGAAATTGTGTGTGTGCACGTCTTAGTGTCTTTGGAATCTATTTCCACATGTTTCGCCCCTCCTCAGCTGATGGACCCGGTGAGTTGGTTCGACTTCAACCTGAACACTCTCACCACTCAGCAAGGACACTTCGATGGCCACAGACATGGCTTGCGCTACGGAAACGGCCAAATCAGAGAAATGAAAGGTCGGTCTGGTTGCTGGAGCCGTTAGTGATTCATGCCCAACTCTGGTCTTAATGTCTTTCCAACATCTTTTCTCTCGTTCAGTTCAGCATGCTCAACTATTTCTAGAGAAATTCATGAATCATGACTAAGATTGCATCAAATTTAATGCCCAGTCTCAGAATCAGAGCCGAGCAGCCGTCACACAAAAAAAAATACAAAAATTGTGGAATCTGCAAGTGGCAAGACATGCTCCTTTGATGCTGGACATTGATCAAAGAAAGCTTCCTGCCATGGAATTTGACCCTTTGAAGTGCTGTTGCGAATCATAGTCAGTGCAGAAAATGTTAAAATAACATAAAATAACGTCGGAGAAACTGGGGTTAGACTTATTTCTAGTGTGACGCGTTACGTCATTTCTTCAGTTAACAGTCTAACCTCAATAACTCTGATGATTCTGTCTGGCGCCTTCGAATGGGCCTGTAAAATTGCTTGCAAGAGCGGTGCTGCATTGGACTCCTCAGGTGGGAAGCGGTGGGAAGTGGCGGAGAACGTGTTTGTGTCCACAACATGCTGTTCAACGCTAAACTGGCATGCGGGGTGCACAGTTCAAAGGCAAGTCGCAGAGCTGAGCAGTAAAAGATTCGGAAGGCAGCACATTACAACAGGGGTGTGAGTAAGGACTTCGCATTTAAAGTGCATAGAACAACGTGCATCAAAATCATTCAGAATGAACCATGAGACCACGAAGAGCATCTGAGGGCGGCTTTGACCCCCGATCTTGGCATACATCGAGAGCCCGGCAAAGTCGGTTCCTTTGCCGACGCTGACGATGGGCACCTGGCTAGGTGGATGAATAGAGTCGTGGAGGATTGGAGGATGATATGTTATGATATGTTGGATCACCTTGCTTCGTATTTGCTCTGCATTTTCAAGTTCTGATGGCGGGAAACAAGTCGCTGACGCCGGTCCAAATCTAAGTTTCCGACGCCATCTACCACCTCTTGCGGCAACACACAGGCAGCCCGTTCCCAAAAAAAATGCCAAAACTGGTTCCAGTCTGTCGAACTTCCTGAGCATCAAATGATTAAGGCTGCCACATAGAGCATCACTCCATTCGCAGTCGCTTGTGCAGGAGCTGAGCTGGAGGCTACAGTCTCCTGAAAAACCACCAGGCATCCACCGGAAATGAAACAGGAGAATATATAAGCGTTCCAAAAATCTTCCAGTAAACATCAATAAACTCATCCATAAATATAGCCACAAGAGAATGATTCGAGCTCTTGCCCAGAGTTTCCAGCTCCTCCTTTTCGCTCCAACTCGAACCTGAGTGTTTTCGGCAGGTTTAATTTGAAGCCCCGGTCGCCAAAGGACCACCAAGGCGCCGGCCAGATCTGTGCTTGGACTTGGACCACTTGCCTCGCTGAAATATGCTGCAACGGCTGCAACATCAACATATTCCAACATCATCAACCGCAGGCGGTTTAGGACCGTTTTGGAGGTCATTCCCCGCAATCAGTCACTGGACTTTCCTTTCGTCAACCAGTTTTCATGACACAGTAGGCAAACCGATCAACGGTTCTACAATGTTCTACAATATACTGTGATATCCCTCCAGCCTTGTGATTTCTCTTTGAAAATAAACAAATCGGGAGATATCGGCGTGTAAATTGACATCGCCTCTGCCGAAGTTGCCGTAGTCATAGTCATAGTAGTCTTTGTCCCAGCTGGACCAATCTGCTCAGGGTAAGAGTGCAAAGGCAAGCTGTCAACAAGGAGGCTGACATCTCAAGTCCCCGTCACTAGTTGTCACTGAGCTTCAAAAAGAAGTACTGGTGACATCGCAATTGGCACTGCAATCAAGCAGGAGAGCACCTTTATAGTCCTCGTCATTTTTCTTGTGGCTCAAGGACCAATCTGTCAGAAGCTGCAGTTTCCGTCTCAAGGGTACTAGACACAACGTGCTGCCCTCCACAATGCCAAGAACAATGCAAGACTTCCGTTTGTGAATGGACATCTCTCCAGGAAGCTTGTTCTTACTGGAATTCAATACAGTCTGTTTGTAAGTGAATTTCGATGTCCTCCGACGTCCGCGGAATCAGAACAAATTAAATGAACTTTTTCCCCGATGGCCTGTACTGCTGTCCCATTCCCACTTTTTGGAGCCTCGCAAAACAAAAGAAAAGTTGGCAGCTTGCATTCCCCACTTGGCGCGACGCAAAAACTATTATATATATATATACAATTATATACATGGTTCAGTGGGGGAGACCAGGAGATCCCAGGCTGATTGCGATAAGAGGTCATTTTGCCATGACACCAAGTGGGATCCGCTTTGTGTTCTTCTTCTGAGTAGCCCAGTCAGGGTTGCTGCTACAAACAGAAAAGGCCTTGTGCTCACTATTCAGATCAGGCAGTCGGACGGATAGCTGAACTAAAAACGACCGCAAGGAATACATAGACCGTCTGGTGCTTTTGCTTATGTCAGAAAGCTCTGGCTGCAAGTTTCAATTCCATGGGCTGTAGGCGAAGTTTCGCGGGAAGGAGGTTCAGTCTGTCACATCACGGGCAGCAAATTCAAATGCAAAGCTTGGGCTATTAAACCCTCCCAAGAGCATCGGGAGTTTCTGAGAGACCCGCCCCCCCAACGGAACTCACAACTCGCCTCGCCAGCTCCAATCATCTGAAGTCTTGGTCAATGACACACTTGGGGCCCTGGTCAAGTACACATGGGTGCAATTGAAAACACTGCAGTTATTTGGATGATTAGGCCATCTTCAAGCAATATCAAACTCTCCAAATGATGCGATCTTACAGAGTCAAACTCCTTTAAATGTGTTTACTCCCAAGGACATGAGGACTAGGTCCACTCCGTCCACTCCGTCCAATCCGTCCACTCCGTCCACTCCGTCCACTCCTTCGCCGGGTATTCCGTGGAATGCTCAATGGGGCCTCTGGCTGCTCCTCCTCCTGCAGAGACCGCAGGAGAGACAGACACCCTGTTTTCGGACATATGAAATGGGAGAATGTCTGTGCTTCAGTTGTTAATCAACTTGATCATGAAACAATCACCTTCAAACGTATCGTCTTTTCTGGGTTTGCTGTTTGTTACCATTTTGGCATCAAAGAAACGAAGCCATCCAATCTTTCGATCAGTTTCAAGTCAGCATTGAACGACGCTGGCGAGAGAAATGTTGGGATGTGATGGTGATGGTGATGGTGATGGTGATGGTGACGGTGATGATGATGATGATGATGGTGATGATGATGATGGTGATGATGATGATGATGGTGGTGATGATGATGGTGGTGGTGATGATGATGATGCTGGTGATGATGCTGGTGATGATGATGATGATGATGACGATGACGATGACGATGACAATGACGATGACGATGACGATGATGATGACGATGAAGATGATGATGATGATGATGATGATGGTGATGATGATGATGGTGATGATGATGATGGTGATGATGGTGATGATGGTGATGATGATGATGATGATGGTGATGATGATGATGATGATGATGGTGATGATGATGATGATGATGATGATGATGATGATGATGCTCATGCTCATGCTGATGCTCATGCTGATGCTCATGCTGATGCTCATGCTGATGCTCATGCTCATGCTCATGCTCATGCTGATGCTCATGCTGATGCTCATGCTGATGCTGGCGGCGGCGGCAGCAATGACTACAGCATGATGCTGACGGTGATGCAGATGATTATGCCAGCGATGATGCTGATGGTGATCATGATGGTGATGGTGTTTGTGCTTACTGAGTGTGGCACTGGTGCTGGTACTGGTCGTGCTTGTGGTGATGCTACTGGAAATAGTGCTGGTACTGGTACTGGTACTGGTGATACTTCACAAGTTGTGTCATCTGTCTGGAAGGGCTAAGGCGGCATAGAGTGGCCACAGGATCGCGGTGCCTGCCAGCGAGACCAGCTTCGCTTGCCCAAAAGACTTGGGGCCGACCTCAGCTTTTTCGTTGTTTCAGGTTGTTTCAGATTGCCTGTTTTGTGCCATATGAACGAAATACAACCGACCGGAGATTGGCTTTCCAGCAATAAGTGGTGAGGGGAGAAGGCGCCACGTGCGCATTTCTACCGTTGCATCTACGTAAATCAACTGACTCTTACATCATGTATCTCCTTGCATCAGCTACTGAGCAGCTACTGTAATCAAGTATATACGCAGAACCTCTCTGACACTCAGTGATCAAACAACTCCTGGATCTCTTTGATGAAATGAAAGGGAAAAAACATGAAAAACGTCCTCGGACCCTCGCTGGGTGTGTGACCCTTCATTGACCTCTGTGGAGACAGGATCCTCAAAGGAAATTCAACAGCCGCAATGCGAGGTGACAGGACTGGAGAGGCGGTAAGATGGAAAAGAATGGAAAAGAATGGAAAAGAATGGAAAACACAATGCGACATTTGAAAGTACATTACATAAATCGATTTAAATCGGACAATGGAAAACACAGAAGTGACTTACCTACTCTACAAAGGACCCTCAAGAGCCTGCAAGCGTTAGTTCCAGGATGCGGCATTTAAGCGCAGGGGCAAGTCACGCCCAGCTTCACACTGGGATACCCGGCAAATTCGTGGGGTGCACCTGCGATAATGTGACTGTCAGCGCAAAGGTCACTCATGGATCAAGAGCCCGAGTCCGGTTTTGCTTTGCGGACACTCGAGTTGCTTCGATTCCTATCACATCTTTGTTCTGAGCGTTACTCACCAGGCAGGGCTGGATCACGCTGACCATCACCCACCTCCAATCTTGTTTCCACCTGCATATGTTGCCTCCTGTTTGTCTATCATGGTGGCGACGGTTTTTCGTAGCATCGCGCAACAGCGGGCCAGGCCCAGGTAAAACTGCTGCCCTGGAAATTGACTGAAATTGGTATATACTTGACTTCTCTGAGGAATTGTCTAACCACTAGGACTCGATCTGCCATCAAATTCCAGGGCTACACTAATTGAAATATATGTGGCATCGGCTCTTCTTGAGCGTTGCCGAACATGCCCAACAAGATGTGGAACAAAAGACACAGGCTTCAGTTGAGAGGTCGAAGTGCAAGTGATTTCTTCATACAAACACAGTTTCTCTCCCCCCTGATAGAACTAGCACGTCACCTGCATTTACTGTAGGAGTTCCGTTATCTTCCTTTAAACCGTTGTCGTTCATGCGGATGCTGTTGGATCAGTGCCTCTTAGACTTGATCATGTCCGGTGAATGCTTGACTTGTGCTTGTAAGACACAGGCACAATCAAAGCTTCATGGGCCATCCTGAGCAAGGC
>Ga0126342_10004951_pt1 | contig 23027 bp, 19 predicted proteins | sample Cyp1metagenome_FD_92528 | JGI IMG/M metagenome (GOLD analysis project Ga0126342, IMG submission 92528) | Coral microbial communities from Lord Howe Island, Old Settlement Bay, Australia - Cyphastrea 1 metagenome | ecosystem: Host-associated > Invertebrates > Cnidaria > Coral ...
AATATATAATATATTATATATAATATATAATATATAATATATAATATATAATATATAATATATAATATATAATATATAATATATAATATATAATATTTAATATATAATATATACTATATAATATATAATATATAATATATAATATATAATATATAATATATACTATATATAATATAATATAATATATAATATAATATAATATAATATAATATAATATGTTATAATATATATATAATAAATTAATTATATGTAAATCAGCCTAGCCGAGCCAACCACGTCAGTTGGAATGTCTCCATCACGGCCTCATGGAAGCGTCCGCTGATGACGTAGCCCATCAGGGAGGGCACGCCAGCCGGGAAAGGAGCTGCGGGCATCGAAGAACCGTTGGGTTGTTGGATACTTGGGTAAACTAACATAGATGTGGAAAACCCACGGGCAACCCATGGAAAATCCATGGTTTCCTTAGGAAAATGATGCCACAAATATTGGGTTTTCTCCCAATTCCATGGGATTAGCATGAGTTTTTCCAACACTTGTCCCACATTTCGCAGGGGATTTATATAAACATCACCAAAATGGATGGTGGAAACGGTAAGCCAGGATAAAGCCTCCTCTTGTTGGGTGATAATTATTTGAATGGCACATTTCACTATCCCTGACAGACATGTTTGCTATTTTTGTGCGAGACATAAATCTAGCGCTTGGGTGAGCACTCGTATCCCTGTATCTGACTGACCAGCAAAAAAAATGACGCGTTCTGCTTCTTCTCCGATTCAATCCCAAGCAGAGCTGCCATGAGGAGAACAAATAATGGCATCAGTCTTGGAAAATGCGCAGCTTGCCCAGTCCTTGTTGAAAACAATAGAAGGCCAGGAACGAAGCCACGGTGGGAGATGGGAAATCTTGCCACTGTTTCTGTTGAGAATCAGGAATCTCAGCTGCTGTCTAAGGTGGTAAGGGGATTTCCATGGATTTCCTATCCCGCACTTGTGAGCCGTTTGGTTCATTTTGCACATAGGGCCAACCAGTTGAGCATTTTCTGAAAAACGGAGAGTCTCGCTCCAGCAATCTTTCTGAACCATTGGAGGCTTGCCTTTCTTTACCAACAAGTCGAAGTTGGAGCGACTGGTGAAAGCCGAGCAGGAAGTCAGGGGTCTCCTGGGCCCATTTGTGATCCAGAAAATGTGAGGTAGTAGAGGACCCCAAAATACCAAAGGATCAGATCCGATGGTCCGATTATATAGTTCATTCTCCTCATGACACTCAGGATGGTCCAGGTGCCTCGCTCAATATCTGAAAGTAATCCGCGTCCTTAGCAATCTTGACGCACCCTAACCACTGAAATCAATCAGCATCATCTTCCAGTATAGGGTTCCAGACACTTTTCTGTGCTGGTGATTGTGCACCCTGTGCACCTGCAGGCTTTCCTCGAGCGGGCCGACAATGCTGCAGTCTCTTGGGCTGCACCACGGTCACAGCTGGTCCGAATTTGTCACTGGACGTTTGAAGGAACCGCAAAGTGAAGGCACCAACTCCTTTCAGATACATCTTGAATCATTTTGATATGCTTTGATGATACTGACACATGTATGTGTATATATATATTATATATATATATACTTGCACATACGGCACGTACATACATTGAATCGTTTTCTATGTATACATATGTATATATATATGGGTTATCCAACAGCTGGATTTCCCAGACAGCTAGTCACGGGGACGTTTGAGGCGGATCCACTTTAAATTGCAACCGATTTTCCCGAGGACAAAATCACCAGCAATCTGCCATATTTGGAGAGTGTGGTGAGGAGCGGGTCGGGCACGGGATCAGCTGTGGGTTTTTGAAAAGCTGGCGGTGTAATTTTTGATCCCTGCCATTTTGATGGTGATTATTGAGTACAGTAACATCGTTTTTTTAAAACATATGTACCCGTCTCATAGTCTTAGAAACGACATAACGACATCAACCCGTGAAATGATGTGAATGGCGCCAAAGTTTCACTAGACGAATGCTGGCAGCCGGATGGAGCGTGGGGAACTGCACTGGATGATTTCAACATTTCCACGGCACTCAGAAACAGGTGACAAGGTCTGGTAGAGCTGTGAATCAGTCAGCCCGACTTGGGTGTTGTTTGAAAAACGAAACTGATAAATTGTAATTGTATATAGCATTAGAGAGCAATAACACGCTCCACCCTCCTGGGCTCCAGGATGTGTGAAACGGTGAACGCCTGCCCTGAGCAGAAGATCTGGGCGGTGCTGAAACGCTTCACCGGTGAGAAGACCCTGGGATCCCGAACAGCTTGGAATGGATGGGAAAAAACAATCATGAATTGGCAATACAATGGCAATTTAATGGGTACACACATATATATATAATATAATATATATATATAATTATATATAATTATATATATATATAATGAATAGGAATACTTACAATGGAATATACAACTTCTAAGCACAACCAACAATATATTTCATATAATTCTGCGGTTGATTCGAAGCTTGTGAAAGGGTCACCGATTGAGTTTGGAAAGGATGCGTGGTATTTGTGCGTTAAGGTAACGTGACATGTCAACACGGATCTTGTTTTTGACTTCGAAGTACAAATTCGTATGTCGTTGCAACATGTTGCAACACAATGGTCATTTTAAATGGTTTCAAAACAACACATTCGAATCGATGTGTCAAAACCCCTAGCATTTGCCGTACACATACCGCTCCTAAGGACTGAGCCAACCACAATGGAGGTGATCGCGACCTTCCCGTCAGGTGGATGGATACTCCAAGAATGCCAATCTTTTGGTAAAATTTAGGGAAAATAGTAAGCCATTGGACTGCTGGGTAGAAAACCCTTTTTTGGACAAACCATGACATGCCTTGGGAAGTGAGCTGGAAATAGAGGTAGAAACCGTAGAAACCTGCGTTTTTTTTGCTTCTGCTGGCGGTGCAATCATCATCTGGTCTAGTTGCAATCCACTTTGGAGCTGCAGTCAAGGTCGCGTGGAGTTGCTTAAGCACAATAACAATTTTTGGTGACATTCCAGAAGACCGGATAGAGGCATATAGAGACCAGATCCTTTATCATACACCAATGGATTAATCTTCAGAGTCCTAGCAGCATCACAAAATAATTCCGTTGAGAAACATGTCAGTCTACATCTACCAGAACATGCAAAGACATGTGTTAATATTTGTTTTTAGTTGTCTATCAATGACATATCAGAAACATCATTCGACAACAGTTTAATAGCATTTTCACTATTCACATCAACAAGGTTGGGCCCAATTATGTTTCTTGGTTTAGTTCCACCGCATGAATACCTCCACAACTACTAGTTCGTTATATCTACCATAGCACCCGGGCCCATTGATAGGAGTTATTGGGTGTCCGTTAAATTTCACATCATCAGCAAGGTGGGCCCCCCAGTGATGTTTCTTGGTTTAATTTCTCTGTAGTTATATCTGCCATAACACCATTGACTGTAGTTGGCCCACCGCTCATAGAAGGCCGTTGCGTTTTTCTTGTTTTTTGGTCTCTTGTATTGGTTTTTACAGCATTTTGTGTTGTTCTCGCCGTGCCTATGGTCCGTTTTTCAAGCTTTTTTTCTCCTATTTCTTGTTTTTTTGTTCTTTTTCTTTTGGGGGGGGGTTCGAGGGGGGTAATAACGTTCTTTCGCGTGCGTTCTACTTGACTCCGTTGTGTTGATGCTACATTGTAAATTTTCTTCCTAGACCTTTACACGCTCTTGATGCTACGTTGTGAACCTTCTTAGACCTTTACACGCTCTTGATGCTACGTTGTAAACTTTCTTCCTAGACCTTTACACGCTCGTGTAAGAAAAGATGATGATGATGATGATGATGATGATGATTATGATGATGGTGATGATGTTGATGATGATGATGAAGATGGTGAAGACGGTGATGGCGGTGATGCCGATGATGCACAAAAGATGAATGGACTCCTTAGTTGCGGGCAAAAAAAAATACAATATTTTGCTCGCAGTTACACTGGTTTCTATAATGACAATATTTTCCCCAATGGAACTACACATGAAACATGTGAAATCAAAGACTGTCCATAAAACGCAGTGTAATTGCGTGATTCAATCCTATTTTACACCACGGCCGACTACGTGCGGTGGACCCTGTAGTTATAAACACCATTAAATATGGTTTTTATTTTGGTCATATCTACCATTCTACCACTGGTTATGTTAACAAAAGTAGCTACCATAAAATAGCATATAGTTATATGGCCTTTTTTTTTTATTAAGTACTACATATACTACTATTGCTACAATAACTACATTAACAATATTGACTATATTGACTACAGAACTCTACATATAATTAGATATATCAACAACAGAAACTATATATTAACTATATTTTAACTCTAGAGGAACTATATATTAACTATATATTATATTAAAATTAACACTATAGCATCTCTGGTTATAATCCATCGCTTCACCGCAGGTTGCCAGACCTGGATCAAATGCCTGGGGCACAACTGCAGCAGCAGCCGCGTGCTGTCGCTGGCTGAGGCTTCCGTTGCCCTGGCGGCGCAAAACTTGGAGTCCTCGCACCTGTGCTTTGGCCAAACCCTTGCTGGGTGGAGATCATCTCGATGTATTGGATGGGATCTATATTCATTGCATTATACATATATATATATTTACATGTGTATATATATATATGTACATATATATATAAGGTTTGGGCACAAGCTTTTAGCCCCACGCCCGATCAACCTTAGCGGGGGTTCCCCGCGGTCTCGCCATTGATCCGAGTGCTTCGTTGCGGACTGGCATTCGGCTTTGCTGTGGTTTGGTCGGTGTCCCAGCACCTTAATCCTGGGTAGTCGCTGCTGTTAGCTCAGCCGACTTGGTGATCAATTCGCTGGTTACTTTGTGTTGATTTTCCACATCGTTTAACTGCGATTTTTTGTGATCCTGCTTGTATTATTTGGTTTGGGCCTTTTCACTGGTTCTGCGGTGGCCAGACACCGGCCCTTGTGATTGGTATTTTTGCGCACAACTCCTGAACTGGTTTGCCCTGGGAGATTTTCATGCAATTTATTCAATTTTGGTGGATTTTATTTGTGATTTTCATTTATCCAGACCACGGCATCGACAGCCACTTTGAGAAGGAAGCATCGGCGTTCACGAGCCCTTGCGAGGTTTCTTTGGTGGCAGATCAAACACGGACAGAGACCAAGTGGTGCCACAACACTTCGTTGGGTGAGGAAAGTCTTGTGGAAACATCACTCCAGAGATCGACAATTCAATCGCAATATTCAACGCAGATTGGACGTAGAGATGGCGAGCCAGAACAAGGCCAACTCAGGATGGCTCTGCACCTGGTGCAGAGTCATGAATGAGAAGCATGCAAACCACTGTCACCGATGCGGGGGACACTGGCAGGATGTGGGAGATGGGTTCACCAGTTCCTACAAGTCTTGGCAGCAGGATCAGGACTACGAACAAGTGCAGTTCAACCAGTGGCCCAAATCTCCTCGGTACAAATCGCCGAGAGCCAAAGGCAAAGGCAAGCAGAAGGGGAAGGGCAAGAGTCCGAGACCCAAAAAGCCGCAGACGCCACGAGGAGAATATCCACAACAAGGACAGCACTCCCAGCCATCAGAGCCAACTGCAGTTCCAACAATTGCCCCGGGACTATCATGGATGCAGGCAGCACAGAATATCCAGACGCCTACACCAGTGATCCCAGGGGACAATGCAGCAGCTCCCATTCCGCCAGAGTACAAGTCGTTGATCGACACTCTGCGGAGAAACCAGTCGAAGGGCACTTTGCCCGAAGACGTACAACAAGAGATGAAGTCGATCCAAGTCAAAGAGGAGAAGGAGCAAAACAAGGAATTGAACCTTGCAGTAAAAGGTTTGAGAAAGGCACGCAAAGAGTTGCAAGAATCCTTCGAGGCCCGGTCGCAATTGCATTTGCAGTGGCGAAGCTTTCTGTCGCTGAGTGTTACCCAGTGGCAAGGCTTCACCAGTCAGTTCCAAGCGCAAGAGCATGCTGCGATGACGAGGATCTCCGAAGCTCAGCAGACACTGCGGGAAGCCAAAGCCCAATTAGCTTCCTCCAAGGAAATTGCAGATTTAGCAGCAGCCAATGCAGTGGAGAACGCTACGGCAGATGTCGACCTAGTATCCGAGGACGATACGTCCAAAGCCTCGGACAGTGCCAAGAAGATGCAGGATGGTATGCAAAACCTCACAGCAACTTTGGAGCAACTCCAGCAGGCGGCAGATGCAATTCATGCAAGCGAAATGGAGCAGGCCTCCAAAAAGGCCAGACTGGAAGGGCAGGAGGATGTGTCTGGATTGCCTGGGGCAGGGCAATTGACGCCTTTTGCCCAGCCCGGCACCAAGCGACCACAGAGTGCTGGTGTCTAGGGCGCGAGCAGGCCGGAGATGCTCACCTGATCGTATTGAAATGGACCCACTCGATCCTACAGGAGCCTACATTTTGTAGTGAATGGGAAGCGCAGACAAGAGCGCTGTGCCTATCCATGGAGTGCGGGACAATGAGGGACAATACGGTTCAGGCCAACCATCATGAGCACAGGCGGCCCCCCAAGTGTTCTCAAATGCTGCAATTTTCTGAGGTAGTGGACGTGTTCTGCTCCAATTTCCATCAACAGACTTGCGTGCTTGCACATTGCTGGCATGGACAAGTCCAGCAAACCATCTCCCAAATCCAAAAGAGGATTAGCCCTGTGAGTGCTCCGCTGTCAGTACCGCTGGCCGTGTCGAGCTCCAAGGCTGATGACAATGAACCAGACAATTTTGTAGGGATGCAGAAGTTTTCTGGTATCATCCAAGCCAATGAAATGGAGGCCCAACCATGGGATCCACAGAGACATGTGATGGGCGCTGATGAAAATGATGACTCAACCACGGGAAGTGAACCAGGTGACATGCCAGACTCACCTGGCGATCAAAATGGCGACCGAGAGACACCACCTGGTGAGCCTCATGTGCACCCACCAACTGATGAAGATGGTAGGCAATCAGTGCTTTTATATCACTTGAATGACATTCCTCTCCATGTGATGCTTCATTGGGCAGATTTTGCAGTGATGATGCGTGAAGTAGCACACCACTTTGCCATTGCGCGGGCTGACCTGTTGGATTGTCATGACATGACTACATATCCTAGCGATGTCCCTGAAGGAACTGTGCCGTTGATCGTTCAACTTGCCCGAGACATTCCAGTTGGCGATCCGTTTGTACTTGTTATGGTTGATATTGTCATACATGGACAGACGCATGAAGCGCACTTTCAAACTACACCTCAGTTCCGCAGAAGTGTGATGCCCTTGCCAGTCATGTTACTGCGTCAAGCCCTTCTGATCCAAACGAGACTTTTCGAGTACTGTAGGTTTGAGCACCACAGATGTTTGGTCACACATGAAGGGAATACATGGCCTATGCAAGAGGTGCTTCCACGTCGTATTCAACATGGCAATTATTTTCAAGTGATCGTGCCACCGCCGCAGTATTGTGAGGTAGCTACCAGAGATATGGTTGCCGACAGCAGAAATCTGGACGTTGAGGAATTTTGCAATAGATACTATGTCCCAACTCCTCCAGACCTGCAGGGTGAATCTGAGGAATCTGAAACTGATGTATCACCAAGTTTGCTTGGATCAGAGGACATCCGCAGAGAGTATGGTGATCCGGATGACCTTGATTCTGATGTCAATGATCTCATGCAGCGGCCTTCACATGGGAATCAATCGGCATCAAGTAATGATTTGTTGCCTCCTAGCCCTGATATCATCAATGTGACACAACAGATTGTCAGTGAATCTTGTGTTCTCAATTTCCAGCCCACCAATTTGCCTTGGCCGTACTGGCTTCGAGCCCTGTGCGTAGCCTTTGGCGAGGTAGCGTGGATTGAACGAGATGATGAAGGACCGGTTGCCTTTTTGACCACCTGGTATGCCGATTGTTCAGTGGTTTCCACTAGTGAGGTTTCCAGAGTTGTCCGCCTTGATACCCAACGCAACTTGTGGATCACTGACATCCAAGCAACTTGGCAAGACAAGATCCAAAGGGATGTTCCTGTTCATTTTGCGTGGGTCAATCCGAGACCTATCGAAGCACCCACTGTAAATACCATGGGGCATTTGATTGTCTTCCAGAATCCAACTGAAGTCAGAGCCCCAATTCTGATGAACTTCCAATTTCGTGCCTTGCATTTGGATGGCACGGCACATGCAGTTGCGGTAGTTCCCCATGGCATCACACCTGAAGAGCTTGCGCGGCAAGTAAATCTTGACCGGGTTTGCGCTGGAAGAAGATGCACGTTGCATAGAGGTACGCCTGGCAAGCGTTGGTTTGACACATTCACCACAGGAGAAGGGATCAAAATGGTCATCCCGCCGCCTGGAGAGCGTGCAGAAGATGAACTGCATTGTGGGCTAGGGTCAGTTATCCTGGTTGAGTTGGGACCCCTTGCAGTCCCCACGCCGATCCTCTCCATGCGACTAGAAGATCACCCCTCATTCATTCAAAACCTGCATGCCATTTGGCTACGCCATGGGCAAAGGGATTCAGTATTGTCTGAGCGCTTCCTTGAAGTCAGTACATGGTACTTGGATGGGGTATATGTCCCGTACAACGATGAGAAACGCAAGGTGTTGCTGGGAGATGATTTTACCACATGGGAACATGACCTGCGCAGAGCCTGGCATGATCTGGAAGATGCAAGTGAAGACATGCATTTTACCTTTGTGAAGCCTACCCCGCCTTGCAGCCCATTGAGTGAAGTGCACATCCTCCTTTTCCAGCAGTTGACTCAAGAACAGGCTGGATTGATTGTGACTAAATATGACAACTCTGTGCGACAAGGTGCGCCCTACACTGTTGCCGTTGCCTGTCATAACCCAGTAAGCAAGACCCAGCTTGTTGAGAAGGTTGGAAGAGCGGCAGATTGTTCAGCACCTGATACACATTGCAGCCTTTGGTTTGAGAGGCATCAAATCGGGGAAGATGGCCATAGGTTTGATCATGGTACGAGTGTTCAGGTCCATATTTACCGCCGCTTTCTCCCCTCGTGGGCATCTGATGAGGAAGATCTGGAAGAAAACGCACTTATGCAACAGCATGTGATCAGCAGTGGGACCACACCTGCAGCTGTGCAGAACGATTGCGAGCCATTTGTCTTCAACTCTGAAGCACCAGCTTTTACTCCTGGCCGACCACATATTGCCGCGTTGCCGGAGCATATGCAGGACATGCACGTACTGTGGAGCAGACATGCATCGGCCCATGAAACTGCTGAACGTCGGTCGAGTGTCCAGACATGGTATCTCAGCCCTGGACTGAACCGCATGCGTTGTGGATACTGTCGTAAAGTGCATTTGTACGAGGATTTCATGCAATGGGAATGGCGAATGGCCCAAGCATGGCAGGATGAACTTGTGCCAAACAAACCTGTTTTCTTTTTCCTCGTTCAGCCTACTCCAATTGCACTGGAACATGACGTTATGGCCCACCTCATTTTGGTTCAAGAGCCCACTGACTCACAAGTCGCCAGCTTGGTTACGTTGTTTGATGAGGCTGTTCACCAGGGCCACCCGTTTCGGCTTGCGATTGTGACCCATGAACACATCACAAGAGATGAAGTCATTGAAAGGGTTGGATACACTGAGGAACTGCGCAGGCTAGGTGATCGCATTGGGTGTACATTTCAACATGCGTCTTTCACAGTCCCGCTGAATCGCCCTGTTCCAGGTCGTGACGGCGACCATCTGGTTGTGAGGTTCACCAGAGAGAGCATTGAAGCGGATTGGAGCCCACCGTTTTTGCCAGTCAGGCCAGGTATGGAAGGTGTCCACTTTCTACAACAAAAGGCCTCTCGCATTCATAGATCCAAAGATCTTGATGGTGAGGATTTCAGCGCTGATGAGAATGCTGATGAACCTTTTATTCAGGTTGACTTGGCGCCTGCAATCCGGACATTTGAATGGCTTGACACGCATTTCATGCTTTTGTCCTTCTGCCCCCCACCAGACGCATTGATCCCAGTTGAGAGCCAGCAATGGATTGATCTGCCTATCTGGGAAGCGGAATTTGGGGGACAGGAAATGTGGGTATATTTTGATGGTTCCTTTCAACCTGATGCCGAACATGCAGGGATCGCAGTTGCGGTTTTTATCAGGAGCAGCCATAATTGGTTCCAAGCTGGACTGATCTCAGCACAAGTCCAACCCACTGGTTCCTACACGGCTGAACTCCATGCCAGTATTGCTGCCGCCAAGATTGCACATGACATCCTCAAAGTTTTCGCCTTTCATCACCATGTCATGCCCAATGTATGGTTCTGTTTCGATTCCTTGACTGTCGGTAATCAGTTACTAGGACACTGGAAATGCCAACAGCATCCACTCCTAGGTCGCTGCACTCGTGCTCTGATTGAACTCATTGAAGCCAGATTCAAGGTCAAATGTAATGGGACTCATATTAGGAGCCACAAGGGAGAGCCAGGCAACGAACTTGTTGATGCGATGGCAGGGTTTGCGGCACATGGCAATGCTACTCATGATCTGTCCCCTTTCTTTCAGCAGGTTTTGTGCAAGGCCTTTGTTGACGCTGGGGAATGGATGTGGCTCTTATTTGCCGAAGCCTACTCAAACATGTGGGACGGCACGAGAATTAAGTTGCCAGTTGCCTCCAATACCCGACCATCCATTGAGGTAATGCCCAGAGCTCTTTTAATGGAAGCAGCACCAACACGACCCACAGGACGTATGAAATTAGTCCTTGCATCCGGCAATGTGCTCACGCTGAAAGGATCCAATTCATCGAGACACAGTTCCATTGCGGGCCCCACCAGGCAGGCTATGATTTTGCAGCAGCTTCATGACATTGGTGTGCATATGTTTGCCCTGCAAGAGACGAGACTGCGGAAAGCGCACACTGCGACGAATCTGCATTTTCTCCTTTTTCATAGCCCCGCAACGACCGCAGGACATTTCGGCATCATGGTTGGGTTCAATACTCTGCATCCGCATGGATGGATCACAGATTGCCAGGGGCGTGAGACTGCCATCCATTTCCAGAACCAACACATCTCTGTGATTGTGCAAGACCCTAGATATCTCATTTTGCGTGTTCAATCCCCAGTTTTGCGATGCATTGTAGTGGCCGCACATGCACCACATACTGGGGCAACAGAGCAGGAAATCGAGACCTGGTGGGCAAAGCTCAATGCAGAGATCCCCCAGAAATACGCCAATTGGGATCGAATCTTGCTGGCAGATGCCAATGCGCGGGTAGGAACCTACCCCTCGCCGCATGTTGGAGAATGGCAGGCTGAACATGACAGTGAGAAATCTGAATATTTTCTTCAGTTTCTTCATACCAATGCTCTGTGGATACCCGCCACTTTTGAAGCATATCAGCATGGTGAGGGCGGGACATGGCGGCATAACAAAGGCAAGTGGCTGCGCAATGACTATGTAGCACTGCCAATGACTTGGCACTGTCAATCTCTGAAAGCCTATGTCAGTGACCAGGTAGATCTATCCACGGTCAAAGAGGACCATGCACTTGCCGTAGTAGAACTCTTGATGGATTGCACCCCCCCTGAACGAAGAGCCAATTGCAAATTCCTCAAGCGCACTGACCATGACCTTGAAAAACTGATGGATCTTGGCAGTTTGTGTTCATTGCGGGTCCCCTGGAACGTAGATGTACATACTCATGCACACTTGCTTCAGCAGGAATTGTTGCGCCACATTCCCATGAGTAAACGCCAATGGAAACCTCTCAAAACCACCATGTCTGAGTCCACTTGGGAATTGGTGAAGACAAAGAAATTCTGGAGAAACCAGATGTGGGAAAGCACTCGAACTCAAAAGCTGACATGGCTTCGCCTCTGCTTCGAAAGTTGGGCTGCACCCAGCTGTGAAATTCATGAACAAGAGGTGCGGTTGATCCAAAAACAGCAGGATCAACTATGTGCAATAGCCTATGGAACCTTTCGACAGTTAGGTGCTCAAGTTGTCCAAGCATGCAGAAGAGATGATGCAGTCTTCTTTGATAAGCTAGCAAGCCAAGCGAGCGAGCTGACGAGCCCCCATCAAGCTCGAGACTTCTGGCGTGTCATCAGGCGATCACTGCCAGCAATGAGGGCCAGGAAATTGCATGTCCCGCCTATGCAACTTGAACATCTTGAAGAGCAGTGGCACCCGTACTTCCAAGAGCTTGAAGTTGGTATTACGACCTCTCCTGAGGAACTGCTGCAGGAATGTATCGAATACCAGAAGGATCAACCTTGTGACAGGACGGTATGTGAGTTAGCAGAATTGCCTTCCAGAGCGCAGATTGTGAATGCATTTCGGGCAACTCAGGCCTACAAATCGACTGGTCTTGACCCGTTGCCAGCCGGCTTGCTGCACAAATTTCCAGTTCAGATGGCGATGTTTTGCTGGGATCTCTTTTTAAAGATCTTTGCTTGGCAGAAAGAACCCATTCAAGCGAAAGGAGGTATCCTGGCCGTCATTCCCAAAAAGAATGACCAATCAAGAGCCTCTCATTTTCGAGGTATCATGCTTCTGCCAACGATCTTTAAAAGACTGCATGCGGTACTTCGGGAAAAGGTCATTGATGTCATTGCGCCGCTGAAGCCAGCGGGACAAATTGGGGGCTTTGGTGGGCAACAAGTCCAATTTGGATCCATGAGTTTGCAGTGTTTTAGCCGCATTGCACACCAAAACAACCTCAGTATGGGGGTTGTCTTTGTGGACCTGGCAAATGCATTTCATCGATTGATACGTGAGCTGGTGTGTGGGGTTGCAAAGAATGAAGATGTGGAAGCTTTACTCCAATCGCTTGTCAACAATGGCTGCCCCACTGCTGGAGTTCGAAAATGGCTGGAACTCCCTTGCTTGTTGCAGAGGCTTGGTGCGCCCAATCGGCTTGTCAATCTACTGAAAGACGTCCATACGCACACATGGCATGTTCTGTCCGCCCACCCAGGGCTTACAAGAACCCGCAGGGGGACCCGTCCTGGAAGTCCCCTTGCGGATGTGATCTTTCATGTAGCAATGCTGGACATCACCATCGAACTCAACGATTGGCTGTCCCACCAGACGAATTATCAGAGGTTGCTCAAGACTCTCGACATCCACATGGAGGCAATAGTTTGGAGTGATGACATTGCAATCCCATGGTTGACTGAGCAAGCCGCTGCCCTCCCTGGGGCCATTGAACGCCTCTTACAGCAGATTCATGTGGTCTTTCAGAGGCGAGGATTTGATCTCAATATGCAGCGGGGAAAGACAACAGCAGTAGTCACATTTCGAGGTCCAAATGCCCCAGCTCTCAGAAGGGAATACCAGCTCACGGATGCTACTGGCATGATGTGTCAACTCACCCCTGACAAAGCGGAATGGCTCCATTTTGCACCAGCCTACAAGCATTTGGGCACATATTTTTCTGCAGATGGTGGATTCCAAGTTGAAATGAGACACCGAATTGGACAGGCCACCACAACATTCACGCAACTCTCCAAAGCAGTGCTGTGTAACAGGCATCTTGCCGTCGCCACACGCATTAGACTCTTTCATGCATTGGTAGGAACGAAGCTTTTCTTTGGCCTTGGCTCTTGGCCAACGCCTAGCACGAGGCAGGTGGAGAAGCTTAATTCAGTGTTGGCTTGTGGCTGAACCATCACCATGACTCCACACACACCACCAATGCTCAAGTGTTTGCCATGGCCAAGTGCCCTGATGCACGTGCGCGCATTGCGCAAGATCGTTTACTGCTGGCTCAAAAGATTTTCCAGCATGGCTCTGCTTTTTTGCATCATCTCCTTCACCGGGAATACAGCATGGTGCCAAATTCATGGCTCCATGGAGTGTTTGATGATTTGCAGTGGCTTCACAAACTAGACCCAAAGAGTGTACCGGTTGATTGGACCACCTCTCTGACGACACCCATTGAATTCTGGCAAAATGGAGGACAGGGATGGAAAGCAATGATTCGGCGACTCAGCCGCAGACACATTCTCCAAGAGTCCATGATGACTGAAGTTCATGGATGGCATCGAGCAATCTTCCAAGTCATTGAGAAAGCAGGAGGTGTGCTGTCACCAAAGCCCAGTGAATTGCATACAGACACTGGGCCAGCGGATTTTCAGTGTGTTTGCGGTAGGGCCTTCACGACTGCAGTTGGCTTAGCCACACACCAGAGGAAGGCCCATCAGATGCAATCAATGGAACATGACCTTCTTGCAGGCGCGACTTGTCCATCATGCATGAAGCATTTTTGGTCTACACAGCGCCTCCAGCAACACCTGGCATATGTCTCCAGGCGCACGGGACGCAACGAATGCTTCCAGACACTCATGAGAGCTGGCTTTAAAGCCGACTACCATAGAGTTGGCATTCCGAAGTCGCTGTCTGGATTAGACCGTGCAAACTGGGTACAAGCGCAAGGTCCTCAACCACTCCTTGTGGACCAGCGAGTTGCCAGCATTGTTCAATGCGAAGAGGAAGTGATGCGTATTGAACAAGCAATGGAAGGAGTTCCTGAGCCCTGCCAAGGTCCTGCCATCCGGGCGGTAGTCACTGCACAGTTGACGGCCTGCACCAGACAATGGTTGATCGACTTCCAAGATGCTGGTTATGAAACAGACACGATCACTGCACTTAGTGACCGCTGGACTGACATTTTGGTAGGCATGTTAGAGAGCAGGATGGATGAACCGCCAGAGGCCCGTTTTGATGTGTGGCTGGAGCGTTGCTTCCTTGCTTGGGGGCAAACAGAGCTTGGAGACTTGATTGCTGAGTTCGAGGATGGAGAAGCTGAGTATATCGCTGATGAGGCTTTTGCAGTGTTTGCTCAGGAGTTTTCCACCACAGACCAGCAGGTGCGATTGAGTTTTCTCAGGCAGAAGATTAGAACGCTCCTTGCACAAGACCCAGACCACCCGCATCGTGCCATCCGTTTGCCTGCAGGTTCCAAGCAACAGGTCGCATCCCGACAAGTTGTGATGAAGTTTGAAGAGCAGACTGACTGGCATGAACGTTTGAGAGCCCTCACTTGGGAGCAATGTGTGCCGACGCGTCCTATCCCACGGTTGCTTCGTGGAGGTATCCCCCATTTTATTGTGGTGCACCTCTTCAGCGGCAGAAGGAGAGACAAGGACGTGCATTTCTGGCTAGCCCAGTGGGCCAATCTCAGGGGAGTCCGCATCACAGTGTTATCGATGGACACAGCTGTCTCCCAAGAGTATGGGAACCTCCAAGTTGAAGCAACCTCCTGGAAGAAGCTCATCAGGCTGTATGAGAATGGAGCTATCTCAGCTACGTTAGCTGGGGCTCCGTGCGAGACCTTCTCAGCTGCACGGCATCTGCCCCCACCTGAGACCTTCAGTGGGGGAAGATGGCCGAGACCATTAAGGTCTTCCGAGCGTCTCTTTGGTCTTGCCTTCCTGAGTGGCAGGGAGCTCCGGCAATGCAGGCAGGGAACGGCTTTTTCCCTGCAAACCTTGTTCATTGCGGTCCTCCACCTTGCGACCGGCGGTGTCTTCATCAGCGAACACCCGGCATGCCCTGAGGATGAAGAAAAAGCCAGCATTTGGCGATCTGCATTAATCGAGCTGCTGCGAAAGGATCCAGACTGCCGACTCCAGACCTTTGCGCAATGGCGATGGGGCAGTGTAACGCCAAAGCCAACGGGCCTTTTCAGTATTAAGTTACCGGCACTGGCAAAATCCATGTATGCGTGTGCCGATTCCTCTCTGCAGTACCCTAAGAAAGTGGCACAAGGCCTTGATGATGCTGGACACTTCAACACAGCGGCATGCAAGGAGTATCCCCCACTTTTCTGCCAAGCCTTAGCCAAAGCCTTCACGGACCAATTCGAAGTCTCGTTGAGAGCTCAGGAGGTCATCAATTGTACAGTGGACGATATGTCCCTTCACCAGTGGCTGCATGAGGCTGCCACTGAAAGTGCGCCTATTTACGATTTCACCACGTACAGACCTGATTTCCAAGGGCGTTGATGACCTAGCCCCGAGACCTTTTCGATTTAGCAGGTTCGTTTCATGTCTTTTGTATTTAATTAGCACATGAAGGGGTGTGCTGATGTGCATATGCAGCAAGAGACGGACTCTTTGAAGCATCGCAAATGGCAAAAAATATATATATATCTCTGTTAACTATAAATATTATATATAGATATATACATACACAGAACATCACGATTTTGCCATGTAATGTACAGTGATATGATCCACCCAGATCGTGAAACAACTGGTTAGTGGCAGAATATCTGGATGTTTCATCCCTAGAAATGTTACAACGGATGACGACCACCAAGCAGCTTGGGATAGTGATCTGATAGTAGCTGGATAAGGACCCAACAGGAGACGTCCCATACCTGTTACTGGGTGCGCTACAAACAATGGTGATGCACCACTTCCCATTCCAGGACATCCCAGTTCGTCACTGGAGGATACGTTTTTACTCTCCAAGTTATGGATGGTTTGAGATCTCAAATGACCAGCCATTTGTGGGCCCCAGAATGGTACTTGGGTGTGCATTGCAGCTACCAAGTTGCTTGTGAGCATGTTACAACCATATATTTTGATTATCCCCACTTATGACTCTGACTTATATACATGTACATGGGTTGTTCCCTACTTACTAGGACACCCCCAAGCACCCCTTCGAGGGTATGAAAATAGCCACTCCAAGAACCCAGTGGTGAATCATCATTGTCCCGCTTGGCAACGCAAACCCATTTTCAGACACACACTCAAAATAATATGCTTGGTTATAGCCAACTACATTCCCATTCATATCCCAGTATCCTGCCATATATATAGCCCATTCACATTCTCTGTAGGGGAATCTCCCGTTTCTACGACACATCTACTAGTTTTGTCATGTCCATTGCTATTGCTCCTGCTATTGCTATTGCCTATTGCCTATTGCCTACTGCTATTGCTACCGCTATTGCTATTGCTATTGCCATTGCCATCATCATCATCATCATCACCACCGCCATCATCATCATCATCATCATCATCATCATCATCATCATCTTTTTATCATCCATCATCCATCATCCATCATCCAGTTCCATCATCCATCATCCATTGTGCATCATACATCATGCATCATGCATCATCCATCATCCATCATGCATCATGCATCATGCATCATCCATCATCCATCATTCATCATTCATCATTCATCATCTTCATCATCACAAATCACCATCACCATCACCATCATCATCATCATCATCCTCATCCTCATCCCCATCCTCCTCCTCCTCATCATCCTCATCCTCATCCTCATCCTCATCCTCATCCTCATCCTTATCCTCATCTTCATCATGACCACCACCATCATCATCATCATCATCATCATCATGATCATGACCACCATCATCATCATTCCACAATATCCTCAGATCACTGTTTTTTTTTAAATAACTTTTTGCCATCCCCATTACGTCCCAATGCTGTGGGTTATACATATATCCCATCCCATATAGTATCCCGCTACATGTCCTATAACATTCCGTTATACCTCCATCAAGCAAGCATAACATTTTTTGGCTTCATACCCAGTTATTGTTGGTTTTTGCATTAAATATCCACATGATATTCCGTCCCCCAATTTTCTTCCATCATATTCCGATTAAACCTTCATTAGACACCCCCATTCACATCTCCTTGTGTTCCATATCCGATTCAGTATCCCCATTATATTTTGCTATTGCTATCCAAAAATATTCCACGAAATTGACATCCTACATTCATTATCCCTTTGTGTACACTGCTAATATCCCCATGAAATATGTCCGTAATATGCCATATACCATTAACTCCCTTCGGGACATATTCTCATTACATTCCGTTATGCTCTCATTAGTATTCCATATGTATCATGTATATCCCATGATATTCCCATATTTGTTGGTTGTATATCCCCCCAGTAAACTGTGTAAACTAACATAGATGTGGAAAATCCATTATCTGTAGAATATTTTCATTGGGAAAATGGATTGTCCACATCTACGTTCGTTTACCCTAGGGTATCCGGTGATCTTCTCGTCATATCTATTATATTCATTTGTTGGTTTATACCCATACATATACTGTGTGTGTGTCTCTGCATCACTGTAGTTGCAGCCAGGGGTGCCACCGATTTTAGATTCATTTGCTGTCACTAGAGTTCATGCATCAAGCGTTTTTGTTTCCAACAGTTCCTCTTATGTCATAGCCATGGTTAGCAGGGTTGGCATGCAATTGGGCGTTTGGTGTGCTGGGCCCCCTGTTGTCATGTTTCAAAACGCAGCTCTGCTCTTTGGTCGTATGAATCAGAATGGGACAAAGCAGGAGGGTTGTAGAAGACGGCGTAACCATTGTTCTCAAAGCAGATTCAAATATAGATAGCAACGGGAGACAAGCCATGTAAACTCATGCTACAATATATATCATATAGGTATAGCAGAAGCTCCATCAGCCAGACAGTTTCAGTAGATCCTTTACTCATATCAGTAGCCGCCGAAGCTGTGGCCTGCTTGGCAGAGAAGAAAGTGACAGAACTCCGTGCAGCCCTTCTGGTGAACCAAAAGCAAAAACCAAATTGCCAGCAGCAATCTCGCAGAGAAGCTGCCTCGCTTCTCAAAGGCGGCTTTTCCTGCCACTCTGAGCGAAAAGTTTTGGCCGTCTATGCTTTGTCAAACTGGGGTTTGAGTTTGGCTCTGCGAGCGGCACAGCGGCTGTCCCGATTGCCCCAATGTTCTGCAGCATTTCCAACATCAGATTTTGTCAGGGCTCTCTTTTGCGGCCACAATTGGGAGGACTTCTTGATGTTACATGATGAACCTGCCCGGAAGTTTGCACCGCAGTTCCTCCTGGAACACGATGCTTGGCGTTGGGTGAAGCCTCAAAACTTTTCTCAAGGCGTGGCACCATCAGCGGCAGATGTGTTTCATTACTATGAGAACAAGGCGCTTCAGGTGGAACCTTGTGGACAGCCTCGCCGGAGGACTGCTAACAAATGGGCTGCTCGTTGGCGGGCACGGTGGGGTGTTCGCAGGGCATGCCTGCGGTCAGCTGACACAGTGGATCCCAGCATTTCGCGGAACAAGGCAAGAATGGGCAAAAAAGCCGGGTCGCTTTTTTGGAACATTTTTTGTTTTAAAATGAAGACATCCCTGGTTTCTAGGGCCGCTTTTTGGGACACAAATGGGTCGCTTTTCTGGGCCCCCAAGACAGTGACTTGAGCCATTTTTTTTGAGGCCCGAATCTTCGTTTTGCCAGGTGAAGGCGATCCATTGCCTATGTGACCGAGAAATTTAGCCACCAGGAACTGGTTTGGATCAACTTCGATTAAACTTCTGTTCCTTGCTGTCCACGATGTCCGAAAGGTTGCGTGGTGAATGACTGGAAGTCTTACACAGAGCCAGGGGGTCCACAAATGCCGGTCCCCAAAAGTCGGCGCAGGATCGCCTACACATACGGGGCCTTGCTTTGCAGTCATCCGGGCATTCAAGCGGTGCTGCCGCACTTCCTTGTTTGCAGCGAGAAGAGGCTTCCCAAGACTGTCGCCAAAGGTTTTGCAGCGCTGCCACCGACAAGGTTGCGGCTTCTTCGCAGAAAATATTCTTGGGTGACAACAGATTTTATGATCCGAATTTTGGCAGATGTGAGAGAGGCGCTCCAGCCTTGGCTTCGAATGGTTAAACCAATACTCGTTTTGGGGACAGCATCTCCTTATTTACAGCATACAGTGACAATGTTGGTGCGCCAGCATTGTTGACAACCAATTGTTGAAGGACGAAATATATCTCAACAATCTGTAGCAGACAATCAATATTTTTGATATTGTTGCATATTGTTGCTGCGCCAGCGTTGTTGGCTACCAATTTTGAAACATTTTTGTAAATGGGAGCTGCCCAAGGCTCTCCGCAAGATAAGCGTGGTGAAGATCCTGCAAAAGAAACTCAGTTGAGCACCTCGGCAGCTATGGCAAGATGTGGCATGTGCAAGCTGATAGCAGCTGAATGCACATACGAATGGTATATGATAAATCCTTTTGAAAATACAGAATGATTTCAGCTTTGACATGCTTTGACCATATGGAGCTTGCTCTTGTCTCCATGTCTTGGGATGTGGCAAGGCCAACCGAAAGACCTCACTTTGGTTTCCGAGACGCCTGAGTATGTCTCGAGCACCTTCAAGAAGTTTTGAACATGGCTTCCACGTCTCGCTGAGACTGACATGGCAGGATATGAGACATGGCTACGAAGCTTTTGCAGCGATCAGATCGAGGATGGCAAGGTGTCGATCCTTCTGTGCAGTCCTGATCTGACAGACTGTGTGGGATATCGCAGAGTGAGTCACGAGGCCATTCTCTCCAAGGTTTTTGGGTACCTTCAGGACTCGCTTCGAGTTTTGAAGAAAGCAGCCTTCTCGTTTTAATTGGACCTTCTGTGCTCCATCATGCTTGTCTATTTCAGTACTTATCGGTTTTCAAAATTTGAAGATCTTCATTTTCCACTGTTTATAATTTGGGCAGCAGGACCAGAAATTGTATGCAGACAGCCACCTGTTGCTGCTTCCGGCCAAGAATGACACACAGCGTGCCTTTAGCCTTTGCTACCAGCGTGGTCATATAAGGGCTGGTGCGTTGCACGCTCTGCTGAAGTATTGCTGCTTGGCATTGAGCTTTTGGCAGCGTGCTTCAAATTGGTTGCAATTCTCTGTCTAGCAACAAGCATGCATGACAACATGAGCGCGCAGCACTTGAGATGCCAGTCGTGAGCTGATCACGCAATTCTCTTAACATGCCAGGCTTCTGCACTGGACAGCAGTCCCTTGTCCAAGAATGGGAGTGGTTGAAGAACATGGCCAGCGTCGTCCCGGCACGGATTGAGGACATGACAGGACAGAAGGCGGCGATAAAAGGCCTTGCTGGCTGCATTAAAGCAGTCAAAGGAACGACCAGATACAGTTGGTCCGAAGTAATCCTGTCATTGCGCACGGAAGGAAGTTTCCTTTCTGGGATGACACCGCAGCAGTTTAAGACTCGGCTTCAAGAAGAAGTCTTGCAGAGCTTGTGCGAGAAGGCATTCGACTGGCGGCGTTTCAACGATGCACCTCATCCTGACTGTGACAAGTTCTTCTCGAGATGCTGAATGAGTGTGTTCCTTTGAGATTCCCTCAAGAAATCTGTGAGGATCTGCTCATGTGCAAGTGTTGGTTGTTTCTCTGCTGATCGTAGGCAAGCTGCCTTATTTCCTTATTGTGTGTATTTTGGGATTTCTACCCAAAAAGGTTGATGTCTTTTGCCAAAAAGAAAGGTTTTCAGCTTCTTTTTGTGCCAGCTTCCAGCACTGGCCTGCTACAGCGGCTAGACACCAGTGCTTTCAGTGCATTCAAGCATTGGGTAAAAAGAAAAAAACCAGCAGCTGCGGTGAACCGCAGCAGCTTGAGTTTCTGTGGCAACTGGGTCAAGCTCCTCGAGAATTTCTCGCCAGCAGACAATGGGCCCACGCTTTCGGAAGCTTTGGGTGCGGGCAAGATGTGACAAAGTTGCATTCCGCCTTGCGAAACTTCATGCAGAATCCAGTCTCCTTCCCGCTTCCTGCCAAACCAACTCCGGCAGAGATGGCTCCCATGTGGCCTAAAAGGCGAAAGATGAGCTATGCGGATGCATGTTTGTTCTGATAACACCAAAGGTGTTGAAGTCCAGGTCTGCTGTTGCAAAAAGGCAGATGCAACCGGAGAGCAGCAAGTGTGACACTATATATATATATACATATGTATATATATATTTAATATCAATCAACCAATATTTCATGAATGTTTATACCTCTTTTACCACTTTTTTTTAAAATATCCCATTATGTTCCATAAATATGTTTATCATAGTTAGTCCCATTAATATGGTTCATCCCATTCATAGTGTTCCCATCAAATCCCAGCACGAAGGCGTCCCCAGATCTGCTTCCGCTTTTTCGATGGCGCCGGCCACGGCGATGCGCTGTCGCCGGAGCTGCAGACAGCGCTGCAGCAACTGGGCGTGGACGCGGCAGCGGGCGCCACGGCGCCCGTTGAAGGGGAACAGCACCTTGGATGGCTTGGATGGCTTGGATGGCTTGGATGTCTTGGATGGTGGTGGTTTCAAGTTCAACATGGCCCATTAAACATCCATTAAACATCCATGAAGTATAGTTACCAGTAGTACCGCACAAGGCGGTGGCGGAAGTTTCAGGGAGGTTGGTTGTTGTGAGTCACGGATGGCAGAGCGAAGCCACTGATGGACTGACAGGTGGTTGAGGTCTCCCCTCTCTCTCTCTCTCTCTCTCTCTCTACCTATCTATCTATCTATCTGTCTATCTATCTAGCTAGCTAGCTAGCTATCTGTCTGTCTGTCTGTCTGTCTATCTATCTATCTATCTCTCTCTCTCTCTCTCTCTCTATCTAGCTAGCTAGCTAGCTAGCTGTCTGTCTGTCTGTCTGTCTACCTATCTATCTACCTATCTATCTATCTATCTATCTATCTATCTATCTATCTATCTATCTATCTATCTATCTATCTATTCTATCTCTCTCTCTCTCTCTGTCTGTCTGTCTGTCTATCTACCTGTCCAGCGTGAAAACCAAGCTATTGTGCGAGACTTCCTCATTTTTCGAAGTTGACAACATATAAAAAGGCAGCAATTCTGCGAGACTTCTTCATTTTTTGAACTTAACAACATCCAAAGCGAAGCAATTCTGCGAGACTTCTTCAATTTTTGAATTTGACAACATCAAAAACAAAGCAATTCTGCGACACTTCTTTCAAAAATCGAAAGTTGAGTGCAGCGCTGACGGCCTCTTACCAATGCGTTTTGCGATTTTTCCACTCCACCTGTCTAAAGTATTGCGCCTGCCACGAAAAATTGATGCCAGGTCATACGAAGTGCTGCACCTGTCACGCAAAATCATCTTAGCAAACCTAC
>Ga0126342_10004952_pt1 | contig 23021 bp, 32 predicted proteins | sample Cyp1metagenome_FD_92528 | JGI IMG/M metagenome (GOLD analysis project Ga0126342, IMG submission 92528) | Coral microbial communities from Lord Howe Island, Old Settlement Bay, Australia - Cyphastrea 1 metagenome | ecosystem: Host-associated > Invertebrates > Cnidaria > Coral ...
ATCTTGGACAGTTCCATAGAAGTCCAGGGGAATATTTTTTTTGATGCAAATCAATTTTTATTTTGATACTTATGGGGATATTTTTTTTTTGATGCGTTTTTATTTTTTTTTGATCCTTCACCCCTCTTGCTGTTACTTATGATCTTGTCTGCTTCAGAAGATACACCCAATCCATGGCAAGGTTGGAGATACACTCTGTAGATCTCTTTAGCATTCTTGAGATTTCTTTAGCATTGTTTGAAATTTGGCTCCTCAAAAAAAAATGAATCTGCAGATATCTGCAGTGTTGGTTGTGTCCTCTGCACACTTTAACTGTGTATTGATGGTGATAACGATTGACAGGAAAAGGCACCGCGAAAGGGAAAAGCACTGCGAAAGGGAAAAATGGGAAAGGCCCTGCAGGACCGCCTTGTTTCACGACGATGTGAATCATCCAAGCCTTCAAGTTGCACTGCAGTCCTGGTCATCGGAGGAGCTGAAACCGAACCCGACACTCAACCTCAAGTAGAGTCTGAGACCGGTTGCTTGGGGAGATCGCATGAAAAACCGCACTATGGCTCGTAAACCATCACGCATTCATTGTTTTTTTTTCCCGACTCTGACATTTTGGTTGACTTCTGAGCTTAGTGGTGCACCATGCTGGCAAGACCAAGGTTCAACAATACCAGACCAGGAGCACACCCTACCCCCTAGCTTGACCAAGTCGGGGACTGAGAAATCACTCCAATACCTGTTGCAGGTAGCTTCACAAAACAAGGACTCAACCCAACTGCAGCCACAGACAGTTGCGCAGATTTCATGTGACACAAGCATCAGCATCAGCTGCGCAGTGTCCCAAACCCAGGTGATCGGTTGATCTTCCAAGCAGGTCGATCTGATCCGTGCAGTCGCCGGGACCTCAAAGGTCTTTGCGACGCGCAGCAAGCTGAGATTTGAAGCGACCCACTGCAAACGATCCCAACAAAACTTGACTTCCAAGATCAATGATGTTGAAATTGACTTGATTGAAGATTTGCTCACCCCCAGGCTGGGGTTCTCAAAGTCCATCGATGGATGTACTTTGGGGGAAGAACAACTTGAATCCCATGTGAAGCAGCAGTTGCTGGACAAAACTGGTATGGCGCAGCCTTTTTGACATGAATATGGCAGACCTAAGTGGCTTGTCATGTTTTTGACAGATGTTTCAAAGAGAGATTTAGCCAGTCAGCAACTGCTGCCAATTTGCCCAGTCAGCATCGGACTGGAAGAGAAGTTCGCCAGAATTCTGCACCGACAGACTGTGGGTAGAGTGGAGGTAGCCTCATTCACCACAAGTAGCTGCTGCATGAATGACTTGTCAGAGGCCTTGCATGCAAGTTTCTCCTTCCTGTGTCAACAGGGACCATGTTCAGAAGAATATCTCCACCCTCCGTAATTTAACGTTTGCACCAATTTTGGGCTGCGTCGCTGCGGCAGCCCCAAGAGCAAGGGCATGAAAGTCACGAATCCAGACACTCACTGCTTGGTCAGAGGAATCTAAATTGTCACGATTGATCTCAATTACCCCGCAAAACAGAAAGATCGACGTCATTGTATTACCTTTTTCAGATTTTTTCAATGCACACAGGCAGCAGCCCTAGTGTTGCAGTGTCTTGATGTCAAACCCGAAACACTCCAGAATGTCCCGAAAATTATTGGATGCCTGCCCTTGCTCAATGTAATGATTTGGATTCCATCCCCGACAGGGAGTTGGACGACTTCCTGTTCAGTGCAACATGGAATGGTTGTTTCAACTGAATCCAAATGAATAGTGACTAATTAGTGACGAATTAATGTTTCAAGATGGGTTGAAAGTATACCAGATACATCCACAAAAGGCATGCAAAAACCATCAGTCAGTCTGTAATGGCCTTTGACCCATGATGCACTTACAACTGTTCCTGAAAGGTGCAGGTCGATGGGGAAGTCGGTTGCAACCGCCTGGATGGTTCTGCTCAAGCTAAGTCCTGCCAGGTTCAGTAGCAACAAGCTGTGGAACTGTTCCATTCGAGATTTCTGGCCGCTGCTGCAAAGGGATTCCAAGAAAAACCAGGCCCCAAAACGAAGTGTTGAAGCTTCGGGGAATCACATTGATCTTCAGATGCTACCAGATAAAGAACTCGGTATAGATATCAGGTTGCATCAGACTTGAAGTTGAATTTGAAGGGATGGCACAGTGAAATGGCTACATCACAAGACTACGAAATCAAGAAACTCATGAAACCAGTTCCTTAATACATCATGGTCTTGCGGGGTTCCAAAACTCCCTTCGCGCAGCTGCCGGAGACACGCAAATTGCGACCGCACCTTCTTGCAAATGCCTATCATTGCCTGGGAGAAAAAGGTATGCGGACCATGAGCATGATGGTTTTTTTTTTTTTTAACTTGTGATGTACAGAAGAAACAACGTGTTTTTGCAGTTCAGAGGGTACTGTAACGCGATTCAATTTGTAGTAGCGCGCTGCGACATGCTGTGATGCTCGCTGTGTCACACACATGAGTTTTTTTTTCCTCCTAACAGCGATTGCTTAGCCACTCTGTGAGGCCTGTTATCAGGAAGCATTGCATTTGAACCCAGAGGACCCGGTGAAGTCATAGTGATGTCATAGTGCCATCGATGCCATTGCACCAGCCCTGCAGCTGCCCTGCAGTCGGCAGGATAAGACTGTGGAGGAGGCGTTTGACTCTCAGGGGAGCCTGCTGTCAGTGAATGGCAAGCTCATGATGGATTCTGACCAGAAATTGATGTCTACTTCACAGACCCACAAAAAGAATAGAACATACCAGTATGCCATGGACACTTCGCTTTCAAACTTCTAAGGCTTGAGCGATGCCTACAGAGAAAACGTGGTGGTGGAAATCAAGCAGCGGGTGCACCTGCGGCTGGTGCCGGTGCACCTGGTGGTGTGCCACCTGCTGGTGGTGTGGTGGCAAACCCTGGTATGCCAGGCATGCCAGGGATGCAATCCATGCCGGGGATGCAAATGCAGCAAATGCCAGGCATGACAATGCAACAGCCAATGATGGGGATGCAGCAGCCTATGATGGGCATGCAACAACCGATGATGGGCATGCAACAGCCCATGATGGGAATGCAACAGCCTATGATGGGTATGCAACAGCCCATGATGGGAATGCAACAGCCTATGATGGGTATGCAACAGCCAGCTGGAGCAATGTTTGGGCAACAGCCGATGCCGGGAATGCAACACCGACTCGTTTGCTGGGGAGTGTGGTATAAGCAAGGAGTTTCCACCATCTGCAATACAAGAATCCCAGCCAGGGAGATGCAATCTAAGTGACTAGTGCCTGAATGCTGATCGGAGATCTTCTCTTCCAAGCTTGTGCGCTGTTTGCTCAACCCCCCATGTTGAATTACGAAACCCAAAGACGCAGGGCAGCAAAATGTCAGAGGCGCCCTTGCAATCCAGACAGCTGAATCTGCACTTGATAATTTCTCATAGATAGGAAGGCAAACCACACTGCGGATGAGAAATCTGCAGAAACCAATTTCGCTAGGGACCTTCGAGGTACCGCCTCTGGGCCCACAGCTCAGTAGATGGAGAATAAGTCAGACCATTTAACTTGCAGTGGATTAATTGTCCCAATTAATAATTATACATATAATAAAATATATTTTATCAATAAAATTTATATTAATTTCAATATAATTACCCCGTATTACTTTGGCAACGACCTATCAAATTATAATTCCGGAGAGAACCACAGTTAAGCAAAATGGATCCAGTGCCGTGCATCACACCTTCCCTTTCTGACCGTTGTCACAAAAATGGGTAGCTTGATGCCTTATCATTTGTCAGGTGTCCAGGTGAGGAGAGGTACTCATGATCAACTTAGAAATGTCTTGATCTGGACATACCTGGACCTTATTTGTGGGAAAGACCTGTATGAAACTCTTAAAAGCCTGTTCTCTGCAGTCTGCTTTTATCCGGTCAAGCAATTTAAAGCAGCAAGCATTGCGAGTCAACATGTCGAGTGCAACGCTGCCCATCGAGGTTTCCACCTGCACAAGCAGGGGTTTGGGTGCTTAACCTGCTGTCATAGCCTGCAAGGTTTGTATCAGAGAGTGCCAGAGATCACTTGGTCGACTGCCAAATGTTGACTCCAAGTCCTGTTTTCATTGCTGTGATCAGCAGACACATCCATATAACAATTTATAAAATCCCCATCATGGTTCAAACAGACCAGTGCTGGAGCTGAGTGTGATACCGTCTCAGGCTTCAGGTGCGTTGCCCACAGAGTTTCACAAGCTCACCGAAAAGGCTGGACGTTGATGCAACGTGGCACTTTCAGTTGGAATATTGTCCACTACATGTCAAGAGTCAAAGATGTCACAGCACGCTTCTTGATTTGTTCCAAAGGATGGTCCTGAAGTATCCAACTATCACAAATATTATATGGCCCATATTATTTGCAGTTGGAGTGGGCGACAGGAGATGCGGCAGCGCCTGGAAGAAAGTGGGGATGGCTCAGTGGATGGTCAGACCCATGTGGATATAAAAAATGGATACCTCAGGATACCTCTCCCAATTTCAAAATCCAACGCCAGGAGGTCTCAGGATCTGAAATCTGGCATCTCCGAGGTGTAGCAAAGCTGTCAGATGAACAGTTAGATGAAGAGCTTAGGGGCGCAGGACTCCAGAACTCCCGGGGCAGCCGCGGCCAGGTTCTTACCCCGCCCCGTAACCGCTTGCGTTTTCCATCGTTTTCCTGCAATGTCACAGCATGTGAACTTAGAAAAAGAAGGAACCATAGGAACCGGTGGCATTGTCATATATTGTCATTAAGAATCAAAAGCGATGCGACACACTTGCCATCACTGCAGGAATCAACTTGCCTCCAACAGCCACCAGAGCTGAGAAGGCACAGGGGTTTCCGCATTTTTCCCATCAAAATAGGCACCACATCAAGAGACCACATAAAACGATCCAACCTCTGAAAGCGCGAGTTCTGCTTCTTGTTCGACAAAAAACGCATGGCAGTTGCAGCTGGACTTGTTTGGGTCCTGGATGCAGGTTCAACAGTACCTTCAAGTTGATATGCCTGCAGCGCCACATGCTCAGACGCCCGAGCAAGTGCCCTTTGAAATCGCACAAGCTGATCCTTATTGATCCTTCCTCTTGGCCCAAGCACAGGTTGGTAAGTAATGAGAACAATGTGTATGTTTTCATATATGTTTTCTTTTTTCTCGACTTTGGCTGGCCGTGGCTATGGTCAAGGCCTGTGGTGGCAGAGAAAAAGAAACAGCCAGTGATGGCTAGATTTGTTTGGCTGCCCAGAGTTCAGTGATTTGAACTTCAGAAGCATAATAGCGCATGGGTGCTTGCGGCTGTCAGAAATGTGTACAAGTTGAATCAGAACAACACGAGGAGGGATTGTTTGGATACGCTGAACTGATCCAACAACTCGTTGCTGGCAGATCTACAATCGAAGATATCGAAGCTTTTCTGTTCAATAAAGTTTCCAAACACTTGCCTCATCACGGACGATTTCCCAACTTTTCACGCGCGCCTCCTGAGTTTGGACAGGGTTTTTCCACATGCTGCGCTATCCAGAAAAAAATTGCAATCCATACCCAGTGATGTGGGGAAAGTAAAATGTTTCGCTGCACTAAGAATGGTAATGGATAATTGACCATTCGTAGCTTTTTTTTTTTGAGAAACTTTGTTGTTTCATGTTGTTTCCCATTTACTTATCAAATGTTTGTTATAGCCATCTATAGCCAATTCTGGAGGGTTCCCCCCTTGAATTTCAAGCTCCAACCGCCGTCGAGGGCGATGGGATGGGGGACAACACCCGTGGAGATCGCCTCATGGAAAAGCGGAAAAAATGGGTGGAGGCCAGGGGATGTCGATCCTAAAAATTGGGTGTTTTTGGTGGTAAACATTGGATGCGACATGTGGGACCCTCTTGTGGTCTTACTACGTTTTGTTGAAAACGTGGTAAGGCCCCGAGCTCCTTCATGATGGCTCAGATTTCTAACTTTTGAATACTTTTGAATACTTTTGATCATATGCATCCACTCCCTCTGGAGTGAAGCTGCTTAGATCATCCATGGATCAGAAATCTCCGGCTTGGTAAGCAGAGCTCACTGAACTTGTCACCCTACAACCAGCTCCTTCGGTTGCACGTTGCCCAATTTTTTGGTCAGGAATGGAGCACCTGGGACGAGGATGGGAGCCACAAATTGGTGACTCCTTGGGAGCAGTATTAGCATGTGGCTTGTGTCATCCGATATCCAAGTGGACATGAGGGATACTTTGGGCACATAACCTATACATTCTGCTCCGGGGATCATGGTCACAAAAGCGGTAGCTTCTACTTTGCAGCGCATGCAGCTGTGTGATTTCACACTCCCCGATACCATTCCCATCCTGAACCATCCAAAAGCAACTACCACAGGCAGTGCTTCATTTGGGCATTGCCTCCAATTGCAGCAGAATATACCAACCTTATCCAAACGTCAGGGGCACCAATACAGCATTGCCGGAACCCAAACCCCCAAGTTTTGGCGTCCCTGACCTTGTCCAGATGGAAAAAATCCAGGACAGACTCCTTCATCGGCTGCTCAAGCTGGGTATCGATGCTTCAGGGTGCCTCAGGGGGTGTGGAGGGGGAGTCAAGATTGCAGAAGAAGCGAAAGCTATGTTTTTGTAGAACAGAAGGCATGGTTTCTCATGGTTTCTCCTCAATCCTCAGTTTGCCAAGGATTGGTTGTTTTCCGATGCAAGTGTGAACACACCGGCAATAAGGGTACTTGGGTACTTGCTCCCAACACACCCTGCTGGCCCTGCTGAGCGGCAACTTGCCAGGAATCCGAAATCGCGACTGATCGATATCCTCCTCGAAGCCGAGACGGAGAGATTCAACAGGAGCGCTCGGTGCCGAGTCAGTGCCGAGTCAGTGCCGAGCGACTTGAAGCGATTCGTGGCGAGTTCAGTTCAATAAACTGAGCACTTGTGAGTACTTGTGAACAACTGTCTTTCAATCTCCTTTCCTCAATGCGTGACCAAACCTACACCATCCGGAAATCATGTGCCGCCAGGCAAAGATGCACCCCGAAGCGGCTTCAATTTCTTGGACCTTGAGCTGCAACAGATTTGGACTTTTGCAACGGTCAATTCTCGTCATTTCTCGTCCGTGCTTTCAAAGATGTTTCAAAGAGTACAAGGTTGCCAGAAGTGATTGGGACTTCGAAATCAAACCGCTCCAGCCATTCCATCGCCGAGGTTTGGCTTGTGTGGGTGCAACAGTCCTCGGCAGCTTTGTGGTAACGGGAGTCATTTTTGCCATTGGCGGCATTTGACACTGCATCGAGTCCCTTAAAGGGGTCGAGCAGTGGGCTGCGCTGGCTGAGTTAATGTGTTGTTTTTTTCCTGTTCCCATCCAGAACACTTCATTGCTGGCGGAGCATTTTGCCTAGGCAAAGCCGGGCAGATGTTCCGCTCCGTTGGCCGCGGCCAGCTGTTGACTGACCTCATGATCCAAGTTGATCTTCATTTTGACATCAAATAGACACGAATTGTGGAATAATTGTGGTAAATAAGCCCCCAAACCAAAACCACATGTTCGTTTTCAGCTTTGATACCACTAATGAGCAAGGAATCCATCAAGAATCGGATCTGAGATCTGTCAGCATTTCCGCCCTTTTTTTGGCGGGTCTCTCCAAATGGTGAGAAAGTTTGATCTAGTGGCGTCTTGGTCGCCAGTCACAAGTGGAGCAGGAATGAGCAGGATAGCTGTGAAAGTTTCCCAATATATCCCAATATCATGATGCTACCTACTCATAGCTCCAAGAAGCCACTCGCGATCATTTCAGTGGCAGCTGTTTCAGTCGGCGATTCCCAGATCGGCGATTCGGCAAAACTCCTGAAAGAAAATTGGACACACCGTTCTTGAGAAGAGATTTGGAAAGAAATCTGGTCGGTTTCACAAGTTGCCTCTCTCAGTTGCCTGTCCATTGGTCAGGTTTGGACAAGCCATCTGGAAACCGCCAGTGTCAATGTTTCAGTGCCACCGAAAATGTGAGGATGAAGTGCCCCTCGTGTAGCAAGGGTCGAGGTTCAGTGGTTCAGTGGTTCAGTGAGCAAGATGTTGGAGGTCTACCCTCTGGTAAACTAACATAACTATGGAAAATCACCATTGTTGATGGGAAAACCTTTCCAGGTGCAGAAATGCTCTCTTCGCGCTCGCAGGCGAGGTCTCAAAGCTGGAGACTGCAACAATGTGTGGAGTGACGCAGCATGAAGAAACGGGTTGTCACAAATCAATCCCTTGTGGCCACACATCCCCTGGAAGAATAGGATCACTTGCTTGATGTTTGGCACCCAATGTGGTCGACATTTGATTTCCTGCAGCAAAGAAGGCAACTTTGTGGCTGTTGAGTGCTCGTTGCACAATGACTGGAGTTGGAACTCCTGATCGTACGTAATGCCCTCTAGATGCTTTGACATGTTTTGACCTTGTTGCAACATCAATTTTCTGGAGGCAATGTCTTCTCAAATGACTTCGTGGCAGCCCAAGCACCGCGGGTTTAGGAGGAAATGATTGGGAAGGAATCCATGATAATCCATGGCCCCCGCCAGTCTAGTGATATTATACAGTAGTGACAGTGACAGTGATATTCTGCTCTTCCAATGATCTTTGTGAAATCCATGGCGGACTGCCATGACAGCCCAGCTGAGGCGTCCTGTGATGCCAAGACGCCCAATGTCAGCCGAGGCAGCAGCTGAATCGGCTGGTTGGTTAACTGGTAGGTCCCTGGCGCAGAGAACCAACGGAATACGGCCTGGACAAATAGAAGCAGTCACTGTGACTACAACAGTCGTGAAATTGGATATTCAACAGACCATTATATTATAGATACAAACCATTAGTTCGCACTACAGTTTAGCATTCCGAATTCCCAATATCAATATGAAGACCCAAAACCATTGGGCCGTGGACACAACCAACAGATATGGTGGAAGCTACTCAGTCCCAATATAGCCTGAGCATTCTGTGCCAGGAGCAGCAGTCTGAACGCGAGAGGATGCACGTCGGAACCTTGGTTTGTTCTCATGGCGTGAAGTATGGTGAAATCAGTGCATAGACAAAATGTGTAGACATGAATTTGGAGAGAGATTGACAAGTGTGTATGAATAATATTGAATATTTAGGTGATAGATCTGATAGATGGTGAGATGGTGTTTGACTTTATCCTCTCTTTTGACTCCCAGTGGCTGGACTTCCAGTTTTGGATTCAAAGGCTGTCGTAAATCCTGATCTGCCAGGACATGGTCAGAGAGTTTGCGAAGTTGGCTGTGAAAGGCTTGAGTTGCCAGTGCGGCATCCTGGCCATCAAACGATTGCATATACTGTACATATGATTCTCTCTGTGTGTCAAGGGTGATTGGTCCCGGCAATATACGGTTTAATGAGGGGATTTGTCTACGTTTTTCTGGTTTAACGTGGTCACTTCCAACTTTATTCATCCCAGTTGCGCGCATCAGCAAGTGTTCGCAGCAAGTTCGGCTTCAGGTGGCTGACCATGGGTGGGGCCCCAAAAAGCTGCAGCTACAGCTTCGACAAGGCGCCTATCGGCACCTGATATCACCTGCCTCGATTTGGGCACTGATCCAACGGTGCTCCGCCAGGCACTGAGGCGATTCACGGTGAACGTCGAGGGCGAGCAGCCCATTGAACTCGAGCGACTTGGAGTCAGGAAGTCATTTGACGTGGATCGAGACCCTATACTGGGTGATGGGCAAGTCTTGCAAGGTATGGGCTGACGGTTTTAGAAGTTTCAAGATGGCGACACCAAATGTGGCACCACATTTGACCGGGTCAAACGGTATTTTCCATGGATTACCATTTTCCATAGCTGTTCAGCAGGCCATGGGTTTTAACTCAGCTGGGCGGGATGCAGGTTGCAGCAAGTGATCGAAGTGAAGAAGGAGTGATGGTCATGGGAGTCATGGCCTCTTTGAATGGCTCGGTGGTGTGGTTTGGTGTGGTTGGGGGGAACCTCTAGTCGCAAATGATATATACTGCTTGAAAAAGCGTTTCAAGCGCATGGTGTTTCAGACTGTGGAGTTTACAGTCGTGAGGGTGATGATTACAGCTGTTTGGGATCTGTTTGGGTAAGAAGATGAGGCGACGAATCGAGTCTCATCGAGTCTCCTGTATGGTGTGCACCTTGATTCATATCGCACCTGGGATTCGTTGGGTTCAGGCCTCTTGGCTTTTTGAAAATTGGGATGGACGACCCCAGCTGAAGTAGGATGCAGATGGATGCAGCTGCACCAGGATGTCTTGAACACGCCATTTGCCAAACTCCTGAAATTGCCGCCGCCACATGTGCTGAACTGAGTGGAAGGGGAGAACGGATCAGTAGTTCTTCGGAATCCGATTTTTTGATCTAAGTATCTCATCAATTTCATGCTAGTTTTATTTGGTGCAGTGTCAGGGTTTAACAACATTCAACAACAAGTTGGCCAGTGGCCAAGACTGAACATTCTCGTCCTCTGCAGATCTGTAACCGCTGCTGCTTCACAAGTCACTGCGTCGTTCAGTTGGTTAGGCCGTGTGCGGCGAGCATCTGAAGAAACGGGTGGTGTGTTTGACGTACAGCTCCAAATTGCAGGACCCTGCTGGAAGGCAGCAGTTGTTGAACTTTGCAAGCGTTATATTTACTTGGCACGCATCGTCCTGTAGTTCTGAAAGGTGTAGGGAATGGGATTTACTTAAAATGATTTTGCATAGCTTTGCCTTCGGCAGCTGCAGGAACAGGAGGTCTTGGCGTTGCTGATGCCCAATCAGCAGCTCGATGAATCAACAGGGCTTTAATCCACTGCATGCCTACTGTCCTACTGTTAAACAGCCCCAGAAACCATGGTGTAGTAGGGGACATACACATGTTAGGGACCGTACATCTAATGCAATAGTGTTTGCACATGGTTGGATATTTGTCGATTGTTACAGGTAAAATGCTGGGTACTTTGCCTTTGAAACCACTGATGTGTGGACTGGGATTTCAGTTCCATGGGAGCTCTCCACTGCACATGTTGATGATTTGGAGGTAATGAATCTCATTGAGCTAACTGCAACTGCTGAAGTTGCAGATGACGTCAAACAGGATGGGCTGTAAATTATGACCCCCAAAGTTGCATGGCTTGAGTCCTAAACATCAGATGCGCGAGGTCCATTTGGGACCTATAGCCTATAGTCCTATAGTCCTGGGTTTCATGACTAGTTCGTCTCCACTTGCTTTCCAAGAGCACGATTTGAGGTACGACCAGGAGCGATTCTACAGCTGCATGAAGATCCTGAGGCGCCTTTTGGCTCGTCACGAGCTCACGTGTACTGGAAAGTGATACAGCTGTAGGATTGGACACCATGATACACCATGAAAAACATGGGAAAACTTGGTGAAAATTGGGATGTTCACCCATAGAGACATTTTCTTGCGCTCCAATCACTTCAGGTGGGCGCTGGAGCTTGAGATGAAGCCAAGAAAGAGTGACGCGGAATGCTGACAGCCGTGGCCTTCTTGGTCCAGTGCCTCCAAGGTCCGGATTGCACCTCGGACTGGTGTTCAAATGTGTTGAGACAGAAAGAAACTGAAGAAGTGGCCAATAGATCCAATAGATCCAATAGATCCAATAGTGTCCAGTTCCATCCAGTTTCGGACTGTGGGACTGTGGGACTCTCTGTGTCTCTGGAGTGCTTCGCATTGCAAGGCACCTCCAAGGGATGGCTCACACTCCAACATGACAGTGACGCCCAATTTCACACCGCACATGGCAAAGACCGTGAATGCGAAAATCGAAAAGATGCGTGGGTGTATGATGATGTCTGATGGTGTGATGTGTATCTTTTACATTCTTTTACCAGATTCAGGATGGGATGCAGCCCTAAGTAAGCTGTGGCTGATTTGGACACTGACCAAAAACCTGTTGCAATGGAACGCCATTGTATGACGCAACGGATGGGGAGGTCTACGCAGCTCTGCCCGTCTTGTTTGGCAGTGTGGCCTCACCATGATACTGGTATCACGGTATCACTGTGAAATTCACCGAATCACAGCAGAGAACGCTGCTTGTCAGAAGTCCACAGTTCGCAATCTCGAAAACGGAATCTTTGCCATCTGCACCTGGATGGTTCAGACTGCTGACGTTGAAGAGCTTAGAACGAGACGAAGAGCAATCAAGTTCAAAGGGGCCACAGATTTTGGTGGACTCTGTATCTATGCATTGAATTGCATTGATGCTTGCTTGCACACACTTACAAAAGTCTCACTGACGTGCACCCCCTCTGCAGAACGAAGTAGCTTGAAGGTTTGTTCTTTACCTGATGCATGTCTGATCAGAAAAGGTTGATTCACCTGATATTTCATGCGTTGAACTAGGTTTTGACTTTTGACACGATTCAATTGTTGAGTTGAGATCATCAAAGTCTTTGAGCACATGGTCCAGCCATGTCCAGCCCCAAACACTGCAAGACCACTGCCATTGGCCAAAACGCCATGTGGTCACGCTGGGTGCTGGTTCCCCTCCTTGCAGGGACCCAAGAGATCCCACAGGATGATACAGGATGGACCTTTCAGAACTGGGCTTGGAATTTGCTATCCATTTACGACGAATCTTGAGAATGTCATTGGAGTTTCCATCAACATCTAGAAATCCATCCAGGAATCCAGGGTCTACTGTTGCGTCCGCTATTTCATTTCTGATTCTGAAGAATTGACTGGCCAGATCAGTTAACTCCCGACTCGGCCAGGCCTTGAGCCTTGAAGGCCTTGCTGATGTCGAGGCTGAGTTGCTGAGTTTTTCGCGGTGCGTTGGGAAGGGGCAAATGGCGAAAAAGTGGGACAAATGCCAGATCCGTTGAACATCCCTTCAAATCCTTCAAGAAACCACTGAAAATCTCGATGATTCATCCCTAAAAGCCGTCAACACCAGTCGAAAAGCTGCGCTAACGTGGCGGCATCGGGCCGCCTTTTCGGAGATGCGGAGGCAGAGCAAGCCGTGGACTCCGTGGACTCCGTGGACCGCAGCAAAGCTTTGATGCTGCTGGGAAGCCCAGGCTGGAATTTCTGGATTTTTTTTGTCAGACTTGTGCCTCAGGACCTTTCAATCTTTGACATTGACATTTTGGGTCTCTCTTGTTTTGAATGATATTGAATATGATATTGAATGATATTGAATGATTGTGCAGGTGGAAGAGGGACCATGAATAAGTATGACTAAACTCCCAAACCATCGCCCGTGCCGAGGTGCAAAGTGGCGCTGTGGCGGAAATGGTCAGAACGTGACCCAGACGAGGCAAGCAAGATGAGATCAAGACTGATCAAGGTCAAGATGTTGGAAGTACAGTTGGAGAACGGTGGAAGAACACACATCATTGGATATATAAGTGGCTACCCAACAAACGCTTCATCAGGAGCCATAGCCCAGCACTGGATGCCAAACCTTATGAACGTTGGGCAGGTGAGCAGTTTGGTGAACAGCACCATGCAGGTTCGGATGGCATCCATGGCATCAGATATTGGATGTGCATCTCACTCCAGAACTATGGCTATCTATGGCTAACTATGGCTGTAATCGCTATGAAAGGCCACTTTTCATGAGATAAACCCAGTTGTTGGAGGATGCATCAGGATAATCAACCACCCGTTGGGAGGCCTCTGGCTCAGAGCTGACCTACGAGAAGGCCCCCCAAAATGGGGTGATGCAGATCTCTCCATTGAAAACAACAAGCTGTTTGGATGTACAGCAGGATCTCAGGGTTTTGAGTTGTCACGCCAGGCCGCACGGCATTTAGCTGAGAAACAACTGGCTTTATGTTCACGTGAGGCCTGGTGAGGGATGGCTGAGGTCACAAGGGCTGGGTGGATGTAGATGTGATGACTTTCAGCAAGATGCAGACAGGCAACAGGGTCCTTGAAGTCATCAACCAGAGGAGGTGGCTCAACTGATAGTCAATTGATGCCAGTCAGCTTTCATTCAGGTGACGAAAGCGGACTTGGATGCGCACGATTCTGGCAGCCAGGGCCCACGAAACAATTACAAAGCTGTTGCTCTTCGGAGCTTTGGATCTTTCATCTGTGAAAGAAAAGGTCGCAACATCCTCTATACTGAATCCCATTTTCCTGGAGCAACCGTATCGTATCTCAGGTGTGGTTCGCATCGATTTAATGCCCCTTTGGTATCCTTTGGTCAGATTGAGGTCGCTTGAGTGACGCAGTGGTGGATCGTTTACTGTCCAGGGAAGAAGGCGGCCAGGAATTGACCAAATTCCCATGGATCATACGCTGGGACCAGTGTCAAAGTGCAGATAGACCATGCATATGATCTCACAAAAATATACGTGCTATGTAGATATATGGTTGCCATATTATTCCATATTGTTCCAAATGGATGGAAAAGGGGCATAGTGAATGGATGGGATATTATGATATTCACAACATTTCACAACTATTGTTCATCGACCATCATCAGATACCACAGGTCCAGAGCTGAGTCCTGAGGCTGGGGGGATTTGAAGGGTTCGGGTATGGGCGGTATGGGTTGATGTACCTTATGTGCCTTTGTGCCTCCAGGTCACGAGAATATACTTTGCGATTCTCTCGTTTGAATTTTCAGAATTTCCGATTCGGATTCGAAGCATGAAGGCTTGCAACAAATACTATACCACGTCAAATTTGACAGGTTATGGGCATTTGGTGTCATGTGACCAGCGTCATGTGGCCAGCGTCATGTGACCATTGTCATGTCACATTCACTCCCCTGCCGCGGCGTTGGATCAGACCCTCAGAGAGCTGTGTGGATCAGCGATGTCGACATATGTCAATCACTGGAACCAGCGTGCTGTTTTAATCATGTTTTAACAACGATCCGCAGAATCTGCAGCACCTGATATCTGTGGATATCTGGCCTGCACCATGCGCGTGCAATGGAGGACACCACAATACAAAGATGTGCCACACCGGAAGCTGAAGCCCGAAGACCCGGCTGTTCTTCACTGGACCACATTATGACATAGACATCAGTTCAGGCAATTCAAAATGTGGGAAACCTTGTCGAGACTTGGAGGTCAAGAGATTTGTGAAAAGATGGCTCACAGGATGATCTTTTCCTTTTGTCGGACACACCTCCTGGACATATGACACGACGATTTAAGAACCCATGGTGACCATGGTGTGCCCAGCATCAGGTCTTGTCTTTTCATGGATGCTTTGAACTCGAGCGAGATGCTTTTGGAAAGTTTGCAGGTGAGATTGTGGGAAACCCCGCAGAAGCCTACACCTGACGTGGCACACACTTCATTGACACAAATCCCAAATCATTCTAGTGATTCTAGTTATGTACGCTATAACTTATAGGATAGATATAGATAATGGATAGATATGATATAAATATAAAGTATAGTGTAATCAGTGTAATCGATGTCTACAGGATAGTATTTGGAAAAAACATATATCATGCAACATTAAAAATGACACTCCGATGCTGGTGCACAGCTCTCACGTTGCAGCTGTGGGCCAGGTGCACCACGACCATGTCATCGTGGTGACCGACAGACACGCCTTGGCGGCTCATGAATACTGGCCACCTGGCGGCAATTCGGTGATGTGCATGTCCTGCTTCTCAATCGGCAGCGTGTTTTTTGCCAATGTTTTTTTTAATTCCAATGATTCCAAACACATGTCAACAACCATCCCACTTATAGGAAGTATGTTAAACACATTCAAACACCCCACTTGATCCACTTGCACGGTTGTGATTCCGTTTCCACATCCTTTTGAAGCTGTGTCTGCGCGGCTGAGTGGCTCAAAGATCCCCAGCCATGGAGAACTCCAACGGCTCCAAGGTGTTTCATGTCAGCCTTCCCAGTGGCTCCACTCAAGACGTGGTCGTCCCGGGCAGCTCCCGCATCGTTGATTTGCAAGATGCCGCCGCGAAGTCTCATGGCCATGGTCCATTGAGGCTGGTCACCCAAGATGGGCATATACTCGACCCCAGGCAGGGTGAAGCCTGAAACATCCTGAAACTGCAAAGAACAATTTGAAGAACATCTTGAAAGTGTAATGTTTGATATTTCTTGATGTTTCCACCATGCAGGGCACATGTAGGTGACATACAGCTGACGTGTGCATGAAAATCCAAGCTCTGATACTCCAGGAATCGCTTGCGGGATGAATCTCTGGGAGGAGGTGAATATCTCACTGCCGTGGCGGAGAAAACCGAGCTGCTGGCCTCTGCCTTTGCTTTCGTCATGTACTTAGCCAGTGGAGTTGGACACATTGAGACCTGGGGTCTGCGTGAACTGACCCGTCCTCGCGACATGCCACGAAGGATCCAAGACGGCGGTGTGAAGATGCTGCAGCTGGCAGCCACGGATTATGCCTTCGCCGCCATCCTGGAAGATGGAACGGTCGCTGCATGGGGAGATCAACGCTATGGGGGAGACTGCAGTTCGGTCCAAGCTGAGCTCCAAGATGTGCAGCAATTGGCAGCGACGGAATATGCATTTGCAGCAATCCTGAAAAATCGACACTGGGTGCTTTAAAACATTTCAAGCATTTCTCATATTTTTTTCACATGTTTCATCATTATAGGAATGATTCAATGATCATTCCCAATCCTCCCATACATTTCAGGTGGTTAAACAAAAACAATCAAAGACACACCAAAACCACCATCCCAAAGCCATCGAAAAGCCAGGACATGTTGTCACCTGGGGCGCCTACTTCAGTGGTGGCTCCACCAGCCTCATAGAGAAACACCTGGAAGATGTCCAGCAGATCTGTGGAAACAGCATGGCGTTCGCGGCCATCTGCGGCGATGGTCATGTGGTGGCTTGGGGTGACCTGGACTTTGGTGGTGACATTCGCCATGTCAGCCATCAGCTGCACGAGGTGCAGCGGATTGAAAGAAGCGATCGGGCTTTTGCCGCGATTCGGAGAGATGGCTCTGTGGTAACTTGGGGCCACCCAGACTACGGTTCTGACATCAGCAAAGTTGAAGATCAACTCACAGATGTGAAGCAGATTGCCGGCACAAGGTCTGCTTTTGCTGCTATTCTGGCAGATGGAAGTGTGGTGACATGGGGCAGCAAGAAGTATGGTGGGGACAGTAGTCTTGTCCAGGACAGGCTCAAAGATGTGCAATACATCCAGGGCACGAAGGTTTCCTTTGCCGCGATTCGAGCAAATGGTACTGCCGCTAGGTGAGAGTTAGATGCCTAGTGAGGGTTGCTCAACAACCTTGGGTCAGTTCGGTTTGGGTCCTGTTCCCAGTGATTCGTTATGATTCGTTGCCCTTTGTTAGCTTCAGGTTTGTTCACAGAAACTGTTTGGTGTAGAAGGGTGGCTAGGCAAAGCTGCCTCAGCATTCTTTGCTTACACTGATTTGAGTATTCTCAAGCGCGAAGGATAGTGTTCAGCAGGTGTAAGGCTCCACAGTGGCTCTCCTAGGTTGTGACCTGGGGCGAACAATACTCCGGCGGTGATAGTGCTGCAGTACAAGATCAGCTGAAAGATGTCCGGCAACTCTCTGCAACGGATTTGGCTTTCGCCGCAATTCGAGCAGATGGATCGGTGGTGACATGGGGAGATCCCCACAGCGGTGGTGACAGCCGCGCGGTGCAAAGCGAGCTTCAGAATGTTCAGCTGATCCGAGGCTCAAGCACTGCGTTTGCAGCGATCTTGGCCAACGGAGGATGTGTTACCTGGGGTGACAAGCTGGCAGGTGGAAATCGCGTGAGGAGAGGCCACAAGTCTTCGCAGTCCTGGTGGCCCTTCTGACCGAAAGCCCAGATATGCCCAGATCATCCCGGAGCCACGATGTTTGCCATAATGACCTAATGATTGCAGGCTAATGATCAACGGGATAAAGTGCGCTGCAGCATCACCTTAGAGAAATTAGCAGCTTCAGAACAATCAACCATTTCAATAGATGGGATGCATTTCAATGGGCATCATCGGTCATGGATTGGGATTTGAAGGAGAACACAGCTCAAGTAACTTTTGCATTCAGCGTGTAGGCTGATCAAGGAAGTAACTTCAAAGTCCTTGGCTACATGAAACCCAGCTAGAAAATGACAGTCAGGTTGACTCCTGTCCGCAAAGAATCCGGCTGATTCTGGCTGAGGCATCGCAAAACTGGCAGTTGCTGGATCGATGCTGTTTGGATCAGCAACCAAGAGTCGTGCGGGTCCTGGCACTCAAACATACCAGTTGAACATAGTTGCAAAACAAGGCTTGAGAATGGAGGAACCCTACAGTAATCTAACGTCGACGTCCATGCGTAGTCTCTCTTACAAGGGTCTTCTGCTGCACTTTAACGATGGTCAACTAGGTTGAGAAGTAACATCATAAATCCATCCACCTGCCAGTGGTGAACTATTTTCATCAGCTATCACTTATTTCAGAATAACATCATGAATCAAGGACATACCAAGACCAAGATATACCACACATGAACACAAAGTATTTCAGCTACTTGATATGATATATTATGATATACCACATATACCACATTATACCATATATATATTTACATGTGTATGTATATTATATGTGATAATATATATATATATATATGACACATATATATATATATATATATTTATTATTATATATATAAAATAATATACACCATATATATGTTATATCACATTTGATACTATACATGATATATGGATATATATACATGGTTTAACCACCAATATAAACACCTTTAAAGACCAAGCTTCGCAAGCGCCCAGGTACAGTTGCTCTGGCACCCTGGTGGCCTTGCAGCGCTTGGAGGATGGGGGATCAACGGGGGGAAGCATCAAGAAATGGCGGAATTATCTATGGATTATGATGATGGATTATCTATGGATTATCTATGGATTATCTATGGATTATCTATGGTTTATCTATGGATTATCTATGGTTTATCTATGGATTATCTATGGTTTATGATGATGGATGAATCGGCAAAACATGAGGATTGACCGGGATTGGCTCATGGAGTATGAACAAAATGGGGCATCTGGATTGATGAATCAACAAGCACAGGATACCAACTAAAGTTCAGCCATGACCATGCGGGTGCAACATGACACAGGGGCGTCTATCAATGAAAAAATATGAAGCATACTTATTCACCAACAGCTGACCAACATATGAGAATATGACCCATGTTTTTTATTGATCACAAAGAAAAACATCTGAACCGTATTATCCTATTGCTGAAGAAGGGTGAGACATGAGCGAAGAAGAGTCAAGGAGCTTCACCAAATGATGCTGGGTCCACTAGAGTGCAGTGATGCCATCCGGCTTATGGTTTTAACTACTCCTTGAAATCCAAATCCACATCTTTAAAGGCGTCTTTCTTTGGGGGACTGATTGTCAGCTGGGCAAGAGTCACCTGAGAAAGTGTTTTCTTCTTACTCACTTAGGTTCCATGCTTGGTAGTTTGCTACTCTGGATGTTGCTGCTCACTGGTCTCCACATGTGCAGCTGTGAAGGCACCAAATCAACTGCCCCGATCACAACTTCAAATCAACTTTGCAGCTGCTGACCAGGTGGGAGTGTGTCGTCTCTACATTTGGGCTCCCTGCAGATCCTGCTCAAAAGACTCAGAAACTATTAAACATCTCTCTATATATAACATACTAACATACTAACATACTAACATACTAACATACTAGCATACTAGCATACTAGCATACATACATACATACATACATACATACATACATACATACAGATATACATACATATAAACATACTCACATACAGGCATACAGGCATACATGCATACATGCATACATGCACACACACACATACATACATACATACAGACAGACAGACAGACAGACAGACAGACAGACAGATATACATACAGATATACATACATATAGACATACTCACATACAGGCATACAGGCATACAGGCATACATGCATACATGCATACATACACACACACATACATGCATACATACATACATACATACATACGTACATGTATATATAATATAACAGTTTTGGAATGTTTTTAATGGCAATTCGTGCTGCTTGCCAGGTGGTGAAGGTAGAGTTTGTGGCTGGACTGCATCAACATCTGTGGTGGGCCCCTAGAGTTTACGAATTGATGGTTGAAAAGTGAGTTTTTAGGTTACCCGGTTGCTTTTAGTTTTTGTGCTCATCCATTTGTATTTGACTTTGCCCATTTGCACTCAACATCTTTTTGCCAGCTCTGCATGATTCCGTGACAGATGAGAAATAAAACATATCCAACAACTGCACTTTTGAACACGCGGCATCTCCAAAAGTATGGTCCTCCAATCATGTACACTTCCAGATGGCTTCCATTGAGTTAATCATCGGTTCCCCTTGCACAATGTCATTTTTGGGATATAACCTGTGATAATCAACAATGGAATAACTACCATTTATATGTAGATGATTTTCACATCAAAAACTCCATTCATAGATACAGTATGATACAGTATTTATAGAGGATCTTCCCTTTCAACAGCCGAAGCTCCGCCACAACTATTTGGGTCAGCCGAAACTCCGCCACTGAGATGGTCAGCGAAGTGAGTCACAGCGAGTTTGAGGTGCAGGTGCTCAGGGCCACCTGGTGCTGAAGTGGGAAGGCCTGCCATGACCATGACTGGGGATGGTTACACCAAAATGGTGATGACTTGGGGATGGTATTTATAGTTGGGTTTTTCACATTGTACCTATCTGTACCTCATAAACTCGAGGGATGGAACCAACCAAAAAAAGGATATCTAAGCAGCGAACAATGAGGTGATTTCACATGATTTCACCATAGATGGGGGAATGAAAACAAACATTCAGTGGAGATAAATGGAGATCAAATAATATAGCCAACATGATATCAATTTGCAAAGGTGACAATTTATAGGACCCCCCTATAGTTATATAATGGTACAGAACACGGCTTTCTGAAAACAAAACCCAACCAATCCACTGAGTTAGTGCCTCTGTCTTGTAGACACTCATATTTGCCCACAATGGCAGGGCCAAAACGGGGTGCATGGCACAGTTTAAAAATGAGCTCTTAACATTGTTTTACATTGCTGAGGGTAGCTGAGGCTATTCATGTTCGGTGGTGTTTTTTCGTTTTAAATGCTGGCCAGCATCAAACGAGGAACGGAGACATCGACGAAACTTTGGGGATGAGGCCGGTAGCTTCGGCATTTGGAGTTTGATTTTTCAAAGGTGAATCTGTTCCCGGGTTGAGATGGATGAAGGAGTATGAAACAAGTGCAGTTCAACTACGATAATTAATTAAATGAGAATTGGATTTCAGAGTCATTTGCATTGCATCTCTTCTCAGTGTACTGGCTGTAGGCAGAGCGTTGTTGCCACAGGTTTGCAATGAGTGATCTTGCGATCATAGCCCACCTGTGGTGTCCACTGACATTGTTCTGGAAGGTATACTTGTCCAACGAGGAGTACTCCAACTTGGCTGTAGCTTGCCGCAGTTTGCCTTGAAAAATTGTAGCTAGACTGACTCTGCCATCCAACGGGCTGAGCATGCAGGCACTATAGGTATTCTTCTGGAACGGTGGATAACATACCGTAGGCATCAAGAAAGTGCAAGGTCAGAGGCAATTTCTGCAGAGATCATGTGTAGTCACAGGTATGTAAATCCAATATTATAATTATATCCGATCTACGTATGCGTGTCATAAATGCTTATATGGGGTACATACGGGCGCAGCTACATATGTGAGCACTGCTTCCTGGCTTGGTGCCTAGGTTCAACTTGCTGGCTCGCGCGCAGCCGTCGGAAGGCCAGCAGCTGCGAGATGAGTTACACTATATTGCCCAATATATTGGGGATGGTCATAATCCATGAACATATTTAACAGGGAGCTGGTGAAAGACTTGGTGAAAGACTTCAATACTCGGAGATTCATTCTGAAGTCGTGTCTGATCATTAGAATTTAATGTGGAATTTTGATCAGAGACAACATGTTGGGCAACATGTTGCATTGTGTCCAATCTTCCGGGCCAAATGTCGCAGCCAACCATTTGTCACCACAGAAGCCGTTGCAACTTGGAAACTTTATTTTTGGATTGACCGTTTTCGTTGTGCCAGGGTTCGCACATTGGACATCGTTGGAGGCTTCTGGTCGGCCGAGACTAGACAGTGCCTGTGCTGAATCATTGTGGATGGTACTTCTCCGACCCTGAAACAGTTTTTAAAGGTTCCCAGATGTCCCCAGTCTATTCAGTGTCTCGGTATATGTCTAGGTCAGTCTGTGGCATCAGATTGGGGTTTTCTCCATGTGGATCAAGTGGCCTCTAGGTGTTGAAGGCATGCCTGCGCCGTAGCGATCTCTGCTGTCTCACAAGATTAGAAGGTTCAACTCATGCCCTTCATCGGACCCCTTCCAGAGAACTTTCGATAGAACATGATAGAACACTTCGGGGAAATTACAGTACTACTACATTACTACATTGAGTCCTTTCTCTGACTGCTGAGACCCCGCTTGAGATAGATCAACACTTCATCACATTTCGCTCCCTATCCCATGACGTTTGATCGTTTGATCATCAATGGCCAGTTGTTTGCCATGTTGTGGCCAGTTGCCCAAGTTTGCTTCCGACCTGAGGTGTGCCAGACACGAGCTTTCGCTGCAGGAGACTTGCTGCGATTGATGCAGTTTTCCATGTTTTAACTGTGCTATTTACAAAAGGGGAACATGGATGATCTCAATCTCTCTATCAGGTAAGTGCTTCGAAACATAGGATGAACTAGTGATATTGTGTGCGTCAAAAGTACAATGCCATTAAACGCCTATAATATCAAATATGGACACACGACACACATATAACATATAGTATACCTGTATCTTCCAAAGGGCCTGAATTTCAGCCTGACCTCAAATATCAGCCTGCGGCGGAAACTGAAAACTCAGGCGGAAAGTGATTTTATCCATATTTTGAGGTATTCTGATAAGATCC
>Ga0126342_10004953_pt1 | contig 23021 bp, 24 predicted proteins | sample Cyp1metagenome_FD_92528 | JGI IMG/M metagenome (GOLD analysis project Ga0126342, IMG submission 92528) | Coral microbial communities from Lord Howe Island, Old Settlement Bay, Australia - Cyphastrea 1 metagenome | ecosystem: Host-associated > Invertebrates > Cnidaria > Coral ...
CAAAAAAAAATGCCATATAGAAGCCAAAGATAGAAGTCACTTAGAAATCAAACATAGAAGCTATATTGACGCCAGACATAGAAGCCAGTGCGCAGGCAAACCCAAAGGCCATATGGAAGCCAGAGATAGAAGCCACTTAGAAAGAACCGCCAAAGATAAAAACCACGAAGATCAAACATAGAAGCCCTATGGACAAAGGTAGGCAGCGTACTAAACACTCGTCCGTGGCACAAGCGATAGAAAACTCGAGGCACAAGCGACGAAAAACACGAGGCACAAGCGATTTGCCGACCGATGTTAATGGGATATGAATTGATTTGCCCTCTGGTAATGACTAACAGTGTGCAATTGAAAATGGCTATTTAGATTGTTGAGTTACCCATTAAAATGGTGATGTTCCATAACTATGTTCGTTTACCAGAGGGCAAACTACATGGAATAAAGAAATGAAACAAAAACATCCGGACAAAAAACATAGCGTGGGGCATTCACAAAATTGATAAGAGATGGACATGGGAATATGTCCATGCACATGTGCCAAAAAAAAAACTTGACCTGTGATGCGGAATCCATACACATATGGTGGTTTCTTGAAAGGGGGGATGCCCCAGTCACCATGGGTTTCAATACTGAAAAATATACTAAAATGGTCATCCATGACTTGGATGATTTGGGGGTAGCCCTGTGACTTTGGAAACCTCCATATATGTAGATATCCAAAAAAAAATGTGCTAATGGTTATATTTAATGGTCATTAATGAAAAAGACATATAATATAATTATTTATTTATTTGTTTGTTTATTTATTTATATGCTACAATATAATATATATATATATGTATAATATAATATACATATATATATATATAATAAAGTATATCTATTTATATATATATATATTATAATATATATATATATATATTATAATACATATATATATATATATGTGTCTATATATATATATACATGTGTGTATATATGTTCCTTTTTTATAAAGAATCCATTGGTTTTAGGCAATACCGACTGACCGACAAAGCTACCATCTGTCTGATTCTCCCGCCTCGCTCCAAAGGGCCACCAACCTCAGCGTTAACGAAAAAAAAAATGATGCACAGATGGAAGAAATAGCCTTCCTGACGGAATGCTTGGAGGATCACACCACGTAGACCCCAGCCGAAAGCAAGGAGCAGCGCGTCAGAGAAGAGGGGGCGCGACACAAGAGACCATGGACGGAAGACGAAACCGCGTACGCCAGCTGCTGGAGGAAGCCAGAGTCCGTCCTGCCAGTGTTTTTGCTAGGTGCTGTCCAAAAAACACTGTAAATACCGCGGTTTTGGGCTTCCGGGGCGCCAAAAACAGCGATATTTACTTTACGGCGTTTTTTGCTAAGAGTTCTTCGAAAAACGTGAAAACACAACCTATTTGACGTTTTTTCGGCACTAACGACGAGTAAAAAGAATGTGTTGTCAGATGCTTACAAGCTGCACAACAACAGCAACAACTGCCACCACCACAACAACACCAACAGCAACAGCAACAGCAACAACCACAACCACGACCACGACTGCGACCACAACCAGGACCAGGACCAGGACTAGGACCACCACCACGACCACCGCCGCCGCCGCCGCCGCCACCACCACCACAACAACAACAACAACAACCGCAACAACAACAACAACAACAACAACAACAACAACAACAACAACAACAACAACCGCAACAACAACAACAACAGCAGCAGCAGCAACAACAACAACAACAACAACAACAACGGCAACAGCAGCAACAGCAACAGCAGCAACAACCACAACAACAGCAACAGCAGCAACAACAACCACAACCACAACAACAACCACAACAGGCCCCTCGGGGCATCGCCGGTATGCGAAGCCAATGACCCTAGTTATAAGTGGATTAATTCTTCTTATCCCACTTCTGAGCAGGGATGTAACCTACTTAGTAAGTGGGATGATCCTCCAAGTAACAATTGGTAGGTTAGCCAACAAAAATGGGGTTTAGCCACCAATGGGGGAATTACAGGCTGATCGGTTGGTGATTTACCCAGTAAATACACTACATGGCGATGTACTGGTGACGCAAAAGGGGATATGTGTTGATAATGATAGGCTATTAATATATAGATATTTAGTGGAACATTATATAAGATATTAATAGATATTTAGTGGTACTATAAGTAGATATTAATAGATATTATTTTTTGATAATATGTGGCGTGGGTTTGTCTGAACATGAGCTATGCCCAACAAATGGCAATTCTCCTTGGAGATTTAGGGCCTTAGATCCATCTAGTTGGTGGCCGTAGCTCGGGTCAGTTGAAACCGGTATACAGTAGAAGTCCGATAACAACTGGTTGGTGGTTTCAACCCCTCTGAAAAATACTAATTAGTCAGTTGGGGTTATTATTCCCAATATATGGAAAGTCATTAAAAAAAAATGTTCCAAAACACCAACCAGACAAAAATGCAAGTGCAAATGTGCTGGAAATAAGTCCGCATGATCATGAACAAGAAGAATCTCCCTTGGTGATGATTGTTTCCTCTCTTGGCTGCAGGATTCAGCCTTGAATTCCCAACCAGTATCATCTGTTGCCCAAGGTTAAATCCTCCTAAGGGCTGGTATTCCAGTTTTGCAAAGAAAAAAATGTCTGTTTAAAGTTTACACGTTTTCCACAGGCAAAGATATTGCAACCCCACCTCTTGGTGATGCCGTGCCAACTTAAGGTGTATACTGGCTGTGTACCTCGTAGTTCTTGGCAACCTTAGGGGCTCCAAAACATTCCAAAACCCTTGCCCTTGCAGTTCCAGCAACTCATCCTCTTTCTGCTTCGTGGCCGGAACCGGTGGATCCTGCAAGGAGGCCCAAAAAAAGACGGAACTCATGAAAGCCTTGCAGAAAATAGAATTCCAAAGAAAATGACAGGGTCATCTTTTTCGGGAAAACAGCTGAAAGTGAGGTTCTTTGTTCGTTTCAAGCAGCTGACCAAACTCAGGTTTTTTCTAGAGCGACATCATTCAACACATTTCAACACACTGTCATCGTCGGTTTTCAGTTTGCCCCATTCCCGCACTGACACAACCGGCCAAGAACAAATTGAAGAATACACCACTGATGACGGAAAACCTGGACCCTTCACTCCCTGATAGACATCCCGCAAGTCTCATCCCCAAGTTGGAGCTTATTCACCACCATTTTATGGTGATTCAATGGGATTTTTACGGGATATTTAATTGGCTTAAAATGGAAACAAGCTGATATTGAACATGAAACAATGAACCTTCAACCTTCAACTGGTAAGATCAAACTTAGTTGCATTGACGAGACTGATGAATGTCAACCTTCAAGCAATATTAATCCACCGGTTTTCCAGAAAATCAGAGACAAAACCCGACAAAGATTGGATATTGGCTGGTTGCTGCCTTTTAACCATCCATAAAAAAGGCGCTGAAAAGAATGGAACTATTAAAAAAAAAACATACTATTGAGGTAGATAAACCTTTGATCAAGATTGGGGACTGTACGCAATATGAACAAAAAACACCCATCATCCGGTTGCTGCATTTAACCCCCGAAGAAAATTGTGTATCCTTGAGATCATGCGGTTAAAAGACCCCCATTCTCTGCTCACTGCCTTCCAAACTTGGTATTTCATACAAGGTGGTGCCCCCCCAGTTATAAGTTGGTTTATAACCCCCATTGAGCATAAAATATAGATATATCTACCATAAACTCAAGTTATTGGAGTTGATGATATGTGGGTAAAACAATAATAAACCATCCCCCAGTCATCACTACAAATAGGTGGTATGTTTACCATTCCCAAATTAGGGTGGTTTATGGCATTGTTTTACCTACATTCTATCATATTACGGTTGCAAATTATCATTTTCAATAGTAATGTCATTATATCACTCATTATATCATCTAATGTTGAATATATAAACCAACTTAGCTAATGAGCTGGGGCACCACCTTGTAGGCAACTTCATCCCTCCCCAGATCAGCCCAGATGCTGTGGCCGCAGGGCACAGCACTTCGTCCTCTTCCTGGGGCGACGCCGTGCCGATCAAACCACAAAACATTGTATATGCAATATGTACATTACATCTATATTATATATTATATATTATATGTAACTTTATGTAGATATCTATAGATATGTGTATTTATATAATATTCTATCTAATTTACTGATGTATATCTATATACATACACAAATGTGTTACTATAGATTTATGCATACATACACTACCTCAGCCGCAAGGGTACCAATTGAGCCCCTGGCATCCGAAAGGATGTCGATTCCAGCCATGGCACACGGATCACAAGGGCACAGAAGTTGCCTCTGTGGCGTTTGACGATGCGTGTTGACCCAAGTGGTTTGACAATTTGACAGTGATTTTTGAGCTGACGGTTTGAAGCTGCGAAGCTCTTGTCTGCATAAGCAAGCTGTCAAATGCTGGTCTCCTTCAGGACAATGTTATGCAGAGTGCAAAAGACTTGATGTTCATGCGAATGTCAGTCCTAAAATCTGCTGGGAAGATGCTGGTTTAAAGTGAACCTATGGCCGTTTGCTCTCAAGATTGCTCTCAAATCAATGCCCTTTGCGTTTATGTTTTCACTGCCTCTTTCCTGCCAAATCACCTTGCCGAGTTTTGGTTCAAGAGTGTGCAGCGATGGCAACATCCTGTGCTGTGGCTCCAGACCAAATCATCCAATGGGTGAATTTCAATCACAAGTATATGTATTCTGCCTAATTACATGCTGCCGACTGTGACTTCCAAAAAAGCCGCCTTTTCCAACCAAAGACTGAAAAAGAGCTCTCCCTGACATCCCACCATTGCATGTTTCAAGTCTTGGTGGCTCATAGGTCACTGACATCCCACATCCCCCGTTCCAGGGCCCCAGGGGCCCGACGTCTGCGTGGCATCCCATTGTTTTCCTAAATTCTCTCCGTTCAGCAGATCCTGCGGGTGCAGAATGCAAGGCCAAAATCTCCCCATGGAGGGATCTGCCGTTCTCAGGGGATTGATGGTGGTTCATAGCACCAAAATGCTGACGATTTTTTTATATCATTTGATCTCAAATGGGGAAATATGATGAAATATCATGATTCACCTGTGGAGTTTAGGGGTATCCCCATATAATTTCTACATATTTCTAGTGTTTGTAACTCCTCAGGTGAAAGCCACATCTTCTTCTCCTGCCGTGCAGCATAGACCACTTGCAGGTGCGCTTCCTGGAGACACCGGCCCAAGATCTGTGGGATTTGGTCCCAAGATCTTCAGACCCGGCTCTACAGAATGTACCCAATGACTTGACCCCCATTGAAAGAGGATCAAGGATGAGCATTCATTCATTCATTCATTCCTTCCACAAGCTGCTCGGGTTCGAGCTGAGCGTTGCCCAGCTAAGATGGCTTGCGCCCATATCAAAAGAGAGAAAATTTTGAGCCTAAGGCTGTGTGAAGGTCATCACAGACACAAAAAATTAGGCTTCGACACAGACATATTGGATGATATCGACAAAAGACCTAAAAGTAGACTACCAGCGCCAGCGACCGGACAGAGTTTCCATTTTAACAGCTAAAAAAACAAACACTCTTGAGATGTTGCTGGCAGCAAGAGGCCGAGGACATATACCTTTGACTATTTGGGGGCCATCCCAAAGTCTGGGCCAAGCAACGATCTGGCGAATCTAAATTGTGGACCTAAACCTAGATTGCTAGATTGGAGAAACCACCACCAGAAGGTCAACTGGCATCGTCCTCTTCTTCTGTGATGCCCACGGTCATCGTCTACCGCCGGTACCGCCATCGGAGCATTGGGCCAATTTACTGGCGGGATGTGAGGGACGCTGGGAAATAGGAACCCTCCCAGTTGACATGGAAAAGGGCAATGACAAATTCAAAAGGTGCAACGAATTTGGGATCTTCCACTTTGCAATGCTCAATTGCTCTTGAAATACAACAAGGTCATAGACACTGCAAGTTACAAAAAAGATCTGTGAGCAGCTTCTGACTCCGTGACCCAGCTCACTTGCTCGTGGTATTGGGGCCATCGGTTTCTGGTCCATCTGTTACCTACGCTGGAGCCAATGCCAGACAGAATTTGACCCAAACAAGATGGGGAGATTGAGTTCATCGGGAGACACCGAGCTGTTGAAGAACGGCAAGAGGAGGACTGCGTAAATATCATGAGGAAACCATCCACGACAAAAAACTGTAGGTCTACCGGCAACTTGCCTTTCTCATACGTCGCCCTCAAATGCCCTCAACACTGACCCCTAAGAAAACGGTGGCAAGCCAGTGACACACTTATCCCTCTCAAAAGACATCCAGAACGAAAATGGCTCCAGCCAGTGATTCTCACCGCCCCTTTTCTAGTGAAACAGTGGACGGGAAGAGTCGTCGTTGCCAATCTCAGCGTACCTTGGCAGGAGCGGAGTCTCGTGGCGCACAAGCCATCCTCCGTTCTGCCCCTTGAACTTGAGTTTCTTCAATGCGAGACAATCTCTGCAAATAGACCTAGAACCCAAAACATCCGTAGTCCTTGGAGATTTTGACCCGTAAAATGGCAGGAAAAAACATCCGAAATAGGGGTCATTTCACCTTCAGGATTGTCCAACGAGCCAAGAACTTTAATAGATAGCTCCATAGTAGAGCAACACACTCCAACCATTTGAGTTTCTCCCCAAAAAAAGGAGAAATCAAAAATCGCATTGTTTATCAATTATGATCAATTTATCATCATGTTCCACCTTCAAATTGCCATACATTGTGGACTCCAAATGGTCGTTTTTGGGGCCGCCCTGGCGAAATTCGCACCGAGTCCGCCACACGCTCCGCGGAACGCCATCGCCAAGACGACGGCCAGTGGAGCCTGGCAACACCACAGAAATGATCCCAGGCTATGGCTCAAAAAAGGATCTGGTTATTTGTGCCATAGCCATGGAAAATCACCATTTTTAATAGGTAAACCATCTATTTCTTTGGGCCATTTTCCATGGCTATGTTAAATAAGCAGAGGGTAGTCATCATTTTTGCTAAGGATAATAGTGGGATAATAGTGGGATAATATGGATCGCATGAAAATGAAGCATCGAATTTGCTCGTCACTTAAAGTATTAGACATAAAAATGACATAATCAAATCCTCCAACTAATGAAACTAAAGGGCCCCACAAGATTGGTTGTTCTCGGGATTAAACTAATCATTGAGACTGCAGCAGACTTTTGGGACTTTCCAAAGATGAAACCCAGCGCACCTGTGAGATTTCGCATGGACTGGGCCCATTGACTCCAGGACCCCACTGGCCTGGGACATGAGAAGGGCCCTGGGACCTGCACGGGCACCTCCACTGTGGGGGGTTGGGGATTTCTATCTGCCCATTTTGGGGTCCCATCTTTGGGGTATTTCACAGTGGTGGGAAGAGATGATATGCCCTGCCAACCTTCCAGCATTGGCCAAGTGGCTTCTTCTTTCGTCCGCCCAACAATGACTGGCCGGCGAGCCAGGCGAAGCTTCGAAGCGTCAGCTTTTGGAAGGAGGAATGCACCATGACTGGATGTTCACCCCAGCTAGTAGGTGGTTCATAGCCATTGCTAATCATGTCTACAACCCAGTTGTAAAAAGGAGATACCCAGTTACACATAAGCTATTATCATTATGTATCCACTTACTGCCTAGGATACACCTTGAAGTGACCTCACCTTCATTTGGGGTATAACTGTCCTAACAAAGCTTACCACTTTTGGCCATATCAGCCATGGACATGGGGTTCCAAGTTCAGATTTCAGGGCCATCTGCCTAACTTCCAGGTGTTTTTTCACAAACTAAATAAAATTGAGTATGATGATGATGCCGATAAGAATGAGGATGAGGGTGTTGATGACGCGGGTGATAGTGATGGTGATGCTGATGATGATGATGATGATGATGACGATGACTGACTGACCTTTTTTGACAACGAAATGTGTGCTTTCTGAGAAGGAACAACACCTAAGCTCAACCTTTCTGAGTGCTCCCTGATTCTAATCCTATCAATCCTATGGGGCGATCTGCCGGCGAGTCCAATGGGGGCACCACTTATGGCTTGAATGGCTGCACACCTCCAGGGTATCACCCACAGCTCCCCCAAAAAAATGGCACCTCCCCGGCATGATGGCTGGGAGCTTCGAACATGGGATCTTCGGCCTTGCTGAAAAGTTTACAGGGGGAAACCCCAAAGGTATGGGACTACTTTAGTAGTTCCGAAATTTGGATTCAAGATGTTAATCCCACAAGATCTCAAGGCTGAAACTTCGAAGTCGTCAAAGTTTCAAACTCACGTGGGGATCCCCTGGTGTCAGATTTGTAGGCAAGAGTTTATCGAGTGTCCTATCATGCTTCAACAATACCTGCCACGGCAATGACCAGATCCTCTTATCATCGGTGGGGTGCCATTGTGAGGTGGCTAAGGCTTAGCTATGTGAAGGCAAACTCTCAAACCCCCAAAAATGAGACGAGCTTTAAGAAATGAACAAGAAACGAGTTTGTTTTCTTCTCTGTGCATTGATTCATCTTCAGAAAACAAAAGGAATGAAAACAGGGAAAAGACCTATGGTTCCCAAATTTTCTTAGTGAAGCAATAATAAACCCACATAAATTCATGGTTTATACTATAAACACCAGCCATTTCTGCTAAATTGGTGCTGCTTCACTTTGGGGCATCCCCACTGGCAGTTGCAGCTCGTCGGAGACGTTGGGATTGTCCCGATAGGGCGCGGTGGGGGCGAGCGGTGGCATGTACCTCGGTCCACAGGGAGCAGCTTGGGAGGGGCAAGTATCATGCCCAAGAAAAATCAACATCTTTGGGGGGATTCCACCATTTTCTGAGGCTACATATATGTATGTATATATATATGTATATCATATTATATATATATGTATGTATATATATGTGTATATATATATATGTATATATGTATATATGTATATATGTATATCATATTATATATAGTACCCAAGAGTACCCAATAAAAAGAACGCACTGAAGGCGTTTATCCCAACACCCACAACTCGAGAGCTGGCTTTCCGCACGTCCCACCGCTGAAGTGGCTTGGCTCTGACGGCATGGTAGATGCCTCGCAAGGTTTCGCGCTCAGCGTTTGGCCATCCATTGCTGGGGTATTTTGTTTTTTGGCCAATGGCCCCTTCCTAAGTATTGTATCTGGAGAACTTGACTCTGGAAGTAATCTCATTTTAGACTTCCTTTAGTTTTGTGGGCTGTTTTAGCCAAAGAAAATTCCAGGCCTACTATCTACTGTAGCCTGAGGTCATGCAAGGTCGTCTTGAAGCGTGCTGGGAAGTATATGAAAGTCTATAGTTTGGGGATATCTACATAATGACATATCTACTATGTTTTGGTATATCTAAATACATTATATATATATATCAATTATAACATATTATACACATATATCTCTGCCTCATTGGAGATACGTTTTGGGTGTCAGTTTCCCCTTGACCCAGTTGACCTCTGCGAATCCCGGAATCCCAGCTGCGCCTTCGAAGCTGCGCTGCCTCGGTCGTCGATTGGAACGCTCAAATATAGGGATTTTTGTAGTGATATGGATGGGATAGATATGATATATATATATATATATATTATATATATTATATATATATGATGGATGGGATACCCTCTGGTTATGGCATATCCATGGAATACCTATGGATGGGACATGAGTTATAGATATGCATGGGATACCCTCTGGTTTACAGTGAATGGAACATCAAGAGGATATGAATGGTAGTCACTGGCCTCTGATTATATGGGGATTTTAGAGTGATTCAATGGGATCTGAATGGAATATGCTCTCTGGTAATTGAACAGGTATAGCTCTTGAAAATGGCCCATTTAGTTTGATGATTTGCCTTTTTACAATGGGGATGTGCAATAGTTATGTTGAATTACCAGAGTATAATTGTCATGGTTATATAAAACACATCAAGAAATTTACATGCGAAATATTGTTCGTTCAATCATGATGGGCACCCATCAAATGTTGATTTTTCTTGGACTTTAGGGCCTTGATTTTGACCAACTCAAAGCGATCTGAACGACACATATCCCATCCCAAATTTACTATTTGGATGGAATAAATGAAAAAAACATACCAAACAAAAACATGTTTGGGTGACTTCATGTTTTACTTACATGTATTTACCACATCACATGACTCACTTGCGACACCAAGAATTCTTGGGCCCGGACCAGTAATGAGCAGTTCCCGTCCACGGTGCGCATGGGCGGCCGGCATGGTGACCTCAATAGCAAGGCAAAGGCGGAGCTGTTCAAAAATCTCCCAGAAATATCAGGTGAACCAGGTACCCTCTGGTAAACGTTTACACATTTTATAGCTGGCTAAATCAACTATTTCTGTGGCCATAAATTCAATAGCTTTTTGTAAATGTTTACCAGAGGGTAACCATCATTAACCATTATTAGCCATTATTCACCATCCATTAACCACTATTAACCACTATTAACCATCTATTGATGGGCTATCATCCGAGCTTCCAGGATCATCCGGTCGATCCAAAACGGTGGGGAGGCGTGAATTTTCTGTCCACGAAAAGTTGTGTTGGAGTCATCCCCACAACTATTATATATATATATATTATATATATATACTGATATATATGTTATATATACTGACTGATCTACTCATTGTATCTCACTGATCTAATGACTGGCTATGAAATCATAATATCCAATCCACATGATGTTATGCCAACTGCCTTGATGATTGGCTGTGAAAAACACACGATTGTTGGCATAAAGCCTAGTGTTGCGATGATTTTTATTACTATCATTGTTGCTGCTATGATTGCTGTTATAATTCGTGTTATTGTTACATTGTTAATATCATATTGCAATCAGTATCCTTACAGTATCAAGTTGCTAAATACTGCAAGATGATACACTACAAAGGATAGCAAATGATGTACAGATATTCTCATTACCGTGCGGTATCGTTTCTTGGTTGCACCCCCCGCTGAGAAGAGGGCCGGAGCATGGCTGGGCGCCGAGGGAGCCGGAGCCTGCAGACCCCCCCCTTTTTTGCGCCGTGCAGAAATGTCATGAGAATCCCATGCTACCGCAGATGGGCCAATAGAATTTATGATAATCATTGGATCATCTATATAAATCATTGGATCATCTATATAAATCATTGGATCATCTATGATAATCATTACAACTTACAAATCTATATAAAGCCATAGATTATCCAATGATTTATACATCTTAGATACATCTTATCGTACATTCTTCAATCTTAATACTGTAGTCATCACGTCTTTGTTTCGCGGTACATCTCCCGGCAACGCGTTGCCGGGCGCCGCAACGCGCGCCTCCGGGGCCTCTGTCTCCACACCCATGGACCGAAGCACTTCAGAAATGTCCTGCACCAATGACCAAACACGAAACACTACCCTCTGGTAAACGTTTACATAGCTATTGAAAATGGCCCATTTACAGTGGATTTACCCATTGAAAATGTGATTTTACATAGTTATGTAAACGATTACCAGAGGGTAAACACTGATTGAATAGATGTTATCCTTAAAAAAACAAATCAAATCTTGACAATAATGTACAATAATGACAATAACACCAGCCAGGAGTAGGAACTATAATAGTAAAACTAGCAATAACGATAGGAATGCCAGCAGTTTTGACAAAACGGCAATCACAATAACAAGATAACAATAACATCATCATCAACATCATCATCATCATCATCATCGTCCTAATAAATACCAATAACAATCATACAAATCCTTATAGTGACACTAGTAAGAATGATGACATTTATTTGATGGTGACGTCAAAAATAATGCATATATTGTCATGAAGTAAAATAATAATTAAAACCACCAGCATCCTGTGAAAACCATCAAGTAAAAGTAACATAACAATTAAGTCTATCAGTCTATTAAGTATTTGTTATATTACATAAATTAATCATCTTTTACCATGAAATGCCATATTAAAAATACCCAACATAGCTATTGAAAATGGCAACTTAGTTCGTTGATCTGCCCTTTAAACATGGTGATTTCCCAGTTCGTTATGTTAAATTACCAGAGGGTAACCATCATTAAACATCATTATATACCATCATTAACTATCATTGACCATCATTAACCATCATTAACCATTATTAACTATCATTAACCATCATTAATCTATATTGATCTCATTGAAATTGAACATCCCAAGGTGACGAACATCCCACTATTGGATGATTAACCATCATTAACCATAATTCACCATCATAATTAACCATTATGATCCATTATTCACCATCCATTCACCACTATTAACCATCATTAATCATCATTAACAATCATTAACCATAAAAAAATCCTTAAAAATCCATTTGAAAAAAAAAAAAAACATGCATCATTAATCATCATTATATCACTTATATCTATGAACCCATGGTATATAACCATCATCTATGATTCAGCATCCTCACCAAGCCCACCTTTTCGGGTCTCACCGCACCTCCACTAAGGTGATCAGCTCTTCCAACTCCGCAGGGTCAAAGTCGCGTCCGTCCTCCAAGGCCTGGCGAATGTGACTCGAATAGGGGAGATCTTTGGCATGTGAAAGTAGATATATATAATACAATATATATATAATATATAACATATAATATAATATATATATATATATATATGTATAGTTATATAATGTTATATATGTATATACACATAAAGAGAAAATATAGAAAGATATATAGATAGGGATAGATATAGATATGATGTGTATATGATATTTAATCATCCAACCAATACAAAATATACAGGCAGATTAATCAAAATGAAACACGTGGGAATAAAACCTGAATGGGAATAGAACCTGCCCCCACAGTAATAATCAAGTAAGCATCATTTCTGTAGGATTGTACCCATATGGCCCACAAATGGCTTGTAATTCCTGGGATCAAACCATAGCGAAAAACGATTTTGGATGGGATATGACGCCAGTAGTGACCCAGGTCCAGGGAACGTCCTGCACCAGCTGCTCTACACGCTCTTTGGCATCTTCACGAGCGACCACCAGGCGCACCACTTCCTGGCGAACAACGGGCAGCTTCAACGATCCCAACCTTTTGGCTGGGGATGCTTCAATATTTCCATGTTGCTGTCGATATTCAACCTATAACTAACATTAACTAACAATATGAATAGATGTGTATAATTGTATATCTCTACTTGTGTATATATATATGTATATATATATATATATGTATGTATGTATGTATGTAAGTATGTATGTATGTATGTATGTATGTATGTATATATATATATAAGGCCGCAGCAGCAGAACGCTTCCTTGAGCCTCACAGGAAAAATATATGTATGTATGGATGTATGTATGTATGTATGTATGGATGTATTCCTGACACGAAGGAACCCAACAAACCACCCCTTCTCCACAAAGCGTCACAGACCTCCTCGGACTCCGCCGACCGCGCCGGCGCCGCCGCGGGCGCGGGCGCGGGCGCGGGCGCCCGGTAGGGTGGCGCTGCACTTGCGCCGGCCAGGTAGGCAGGGCCTTTGGAACGAAAATTGGTGGAGTCACATTTTACGGGGATTTAAATCCGCCATTTTTGGGGATTTTCGTATTCCTTTTGGATTTCATCCACCATTTAGATTTGGTGACTTTCTGCATTTGAAACAACCAAACTGGGATTTGTTGCAGAAACATAAGCTTTTTTAAAGCTTCAAAATGTGCTTTTTGTTGCCAGGGACGTCTAGATGTTAGCAACAAAAATGGTGGATTTGAACCAAGGGTCACTTGAACCCAACTATCTAAGCGTACAAATCCCTGTTAGGTGTCACCTCCACTGGTGGCCAACCCACCCATCGTGTCACCGCACTGTCTTCCGCTCCATTCACGAGGCAAAGATCAGCCTGGGAACAGGTGGCAAAAAGGATGATCCCACATGGGCTGGGCGCAAAATGATCCACTTTACCGAAACAGGAAGCAGACACCAGTTTCATCCAGATTCGAGACTTGCAAGACTCTCATGCTGTTGTCCTTTCCTTGAATCCTTGTCAGCTACTGGGCCTATCCAAAGCTTGCAACTTAGAATAACCAAGACTAGATGGTGCACAATCTCCAGATCCCCTGCACAGCTTACTGCGGCCCAGAAACTGCAACTCCAGTGGAGGATCGCGGAAATTCGTAGCCCTCCTGTCTCAGCTGCTTGTACCTGTGCTTAAAAATCCACCGCGTTCCGCAGATTTGCAGATGGACATCTGAGAGATGGGTGTTTTTCACCGAACGTATCCATGGTTCCATCGGTTCCATGGTCCACTGTGGGAATCCATCCTGCAAATGTCCGACCTGGAAGTCATCCCCAGGTGGTGACCTCTTTCAGGTTGCTGAACCATGATGGAATGAACTATTATTGGGGTAATTACCGAACCTCCTTACTAGCAACCCCCACGCTCTTTGATTGGGGAAGTTTGAAGTTTACCACGTTAGCAGCACATTACAGCTCTTTGTTGGGTGAAACCACTGATTGATCAACCAGGTTTATTAATCTGGGGTTGACATTGTGTGAAACCACCCCCATTTCATCTGCCAGCATTTCTGATTTGAGAATTGTCTTAGTTTTCTGACATTCTGAAGTGTTAGATCATCTACCTGATACCCATAGATCTCTTTTCAGGTTCGTGCAATTTGGGAGGGTGACGTCCTGTATATTTGCCACTTCACGGGCGCACGCAGAGAAGATAGGCCTCAGGGCACCCTCATGCCTCGGGAGAGGACCATGCTAAAAACCTGCATGGAAGAACAGGGGGCTGGTGCACAGATGTTGTGCTGGATAGGCTTACCTCAACTAATGTTCAAAAGGCGGGTAGTTGTAGTCTCCCTAACCATCAAATGGTGCCGAGAAGCCAGGTCAAGGTCAAAATGGCACAAATCTGGGATACCCATACTCAGATCACACAGTGGCAGTGGTCTCAGAAGAACCTATCCCTGTGACTGAAGACCACATCTCTAGTTTCAACACCTGCACATGCCCTGCTCCTCAGTCACAGTTGGGTTTGTCGGAAAAGTGTGTGCACCCCACTTTCGGGAAATTCCAATATAGTGCAATGGAAAAAAATGAAGGACCGGATAACCCCACATGTCAACTTCTTTCAAGAAGCACAAAACATGTGTCGAAGGCAGGAAAGATCAAGGAGATGGTGGAAGACAGATTGTGTGAAAGAGCTGGGTGTGACAGAGTTGTATGTGAAAGAGTGGTATGGAAGAAAGTTGTGTGCGAAAGATTTGTATGTGTGACAGGGATGCGTGTGTGTGAAAGAGTTATGTGTGACAGAGTTGTGTGTGAAAGAGTTTATGGCACCAAATGCTACGTCTGCCATGAAGACGACCACGGGGTCACTGGCGACCAAGCGCGCCACCGGAGCCAGTCCAGTGCCACAAGTGCCACGCCTGCCACACAAAAGCACCGCCAGTGCCACCAAGTGCCACAATGTTGTGTGTGTGTGTGTGACAGAGCGGGCGGGGCGGGACGGACGGTAGACCGGAGTGCACAACAGAAAAAACAAGAACCCCACACACAAAGATGTCGGGAAAAAAAACATGATAATCCCCCATTACCTATAGTTATATCTACCATAAACCATAGTTAAGCCACTCATATCTCAACTGAACGCGAGCTCGAACGGTGGCCCCATCCTGTTGGGATTGTGGATATCTCATTTTCAGACCCCAGATCTAAGGACGCCGAGGACTGGGCATCAGAAAAGCGTCCACAATCAACTGCATGATCTCCAGAACCTCCAGAACACTTTGCGAAGTGGAAAATCCACCATTTTGAACAGGTAAATCAACGAACTCAATGGGGTATGTTCAATAGCTATGTGAAAAATTACCTGAGGCTAAATGGTGTCAAATTGATATGGGTTGTTTCAAAATGTGGTTCTAAAAATTTGATCATCGCTTTCTACATCAAAAGTGCTATCTCATGGGTGTACCCCCAAATTTCACACAAACTCAGATGTTAGATTGTTGGTTATATTCCACCAAATCCCAATTATGTGTATGTATATATATATATATAACATATATATATGTGTGTGTATCCCAGGAAGTCCCTATTGTTGATGGTAAAACTTCTCGCAAAGCACGACAGTTGCCTGACCCTAAACCCCACTCCGGAGCAACGGACCCCGGACCGCCTTCTGTGATGCTTGCCGCCACTGCTGACGCTTGTCCTAGCCAGGAGATCATGAAATCCTGGAGAAAAAAAAACGTCCTGTTGGTGGAGTTCCCACGCAAGAAACCATGGATAAAACAACCAGATTTCTTTGGTGAAGTTGGTGCTGGTGCTTTAGAGTCACCGTCCTAGTGTCAAATTGCTGGGCTTACTACACTAATTTATATAATCCTTGGAGTATAGAAGGAACAGCAATTATCTCAAACACCTATATGACATACTCTGCTCATCGCTTTTGTGGTTTGACTCCTGTGTCACCACTGACCATGACCTATATCTTTAGCTCTGAGGCCATTGCCTTTATCAATCATAGAGGAGGGATTTACTTTTTGAATGAACAAAAATGTCATTCAATGTCTATATTATAAATATATATATAGTATAATTCTGTCCAATTATACATATACATCTCTACATATCTATACAATATACCTATATAAACATGACCAAAAAACACTACTGGGCATGGCTGATTCCTACTGGGCCATTTCCTTGTCCCAGCTGATCGGCCTCGCCGATGGCTACGCCGTGAGGCAACCACTCCGAGAGCCTAAAGGTAGAAAGAGCCAGCGGGTTATAATGAGGATATTCTGTGTATGTTTATTTATATATATACAGTACATTGTACATAATTTAATATAATGATATGATATACCCAATAGAATAATTAAAAGATGCTTGAGAAACTTAGCGAACTGGAATATCACCATTTTAAACAGGTAAATCATCATCTTTATCATCTATGGGCCATTTTCAACAGCTACATTGAATTTTTCCAGAGGAACTGGGCGCCCACACCCCGACTTGTGCAGGTTGCGCCCGAAGCCATACCTACACAATATTGGGCGATGGGTCAGTTTTTTCATCAGACATAACCAGGCCCGTTACATTACTGACAATGGCTGTTGCAACCCAAAAGAGGCCGGCCTGTTTGGAGCCACAAAATTGGCTGTGCATTTTAGTATATATTTCGCACGGTACCAGAAATAAACTGATCGTTTTTATGATTTACCATCCAGAGTTTGGGGTACCCAGTTTTGACCCAAAACATGTAGTCATCAAGACTCACGAAGGAGAATCAAGTTGGAATCAACCACCACACAAGGAGGATGTTTGATCAACCACCATTAACCACCCAAGTTGGGAACAATTGCCCAAGGGTTGCAGAACCAAGAAGTGCCTCTAATTTTGCAAAGCAACAAGAGAGAAATTCAGTTGATTCATCCCACCTCGAGGGGAAAATTCCGAAGCTTTTACAACCATCGATGCATCCCCGATGAGGCTTTCCCGAAGTCATGGCTAACCCAAAATGGATAGTTTATATATGTTTATATGGGGATGGGTCAAAACCCTGGTACCTAGTGAACCCCAAAATAGCTGGTAAATGGATGTTCATCCCACTAAAAATGTATCTATAGGTATTGACCCATACCCATATGGAAAATCCGATCAAAATGGATGGGGGTACCCCCAGAAAAACCTCCGGATTTCATCCCCAATGGCTACCAACTTGGCCTCTCCGAATTTCGGCACGGTCCGTGCCAAATGGTATGTCGGGTCCGTGGAAAAAAACATATCGAGGTGATGGAGTTGCACTGATTCACTCGGTCCGGAGACCTCCAACTCTCTTTCTTCTTCACTATGCCCACCAAAGTTTCCGCTACTCCTCAGCGCCGAAAGAACCTGGTCTTTAAAAAAACTTCGGAGGGGTTACTCGATCCCAAACTTGCCACTCAGTAATATTAGACTTGTGTTGAATAAGCTGATGAACTGCTGCCGTCGAAGTCCTAGAGAGCTGGATTTCTGACAAGAAATATGTTTGGACATGGGTCAAGCTTGGGATACAGACTCTGCTAATTGAACAGTTTGCTATGCAAAATTGCCAATTTAATTTAAAGATGATTTACCTATTTCAAGTCTTGGCGATGTTCCAGGGCGACGTTGCATCGCCACAAAGTATCTGAAGGTTGCATGTTCTTGGACTCCAAAATGATCAGTCCATCTGTGGCACACCATCAGCATTGATTGATCAAATCATCATATTGATGCCTCCATGCAGTGTTGCCCTAAAAGGTCTGCTGGTTACCTACCTCATCTATTGTGTGTGTGGATCTTCATCATGGTTATCCCCTACCCGACCTCCCTGCTCCCAATTCTGTCCTTCGTTGATGGCTCTGCAAATCACCATGCCACAATTCTTCACCAACATCTGCGGGCCGACTCAAAGTGCAGTTGCCGTCTGTTGCCGTCTGTTGCCGTCTGTTGCCGTCTGTTGCTTGTTGGACGGTCATCGTTCCATTACACCAGTCGGTTTGATCGGGAGTCCCAGTTCGTGGATGATAATCTATACATAAAATTACAGAATAAGTATATGTTTATATGAAAGGATAGTATAACCCCGTAACCAATCATTAACCAGCAAGGCTTTTGAACACTGCTCAAATGGAAAGCAATGGCGGCCATTTCATGGCCGGGAGATTGTCAGCCGGGACCACAGAGTCCCGTGGGCTGGTACCGCATTTCTTGAGGGTCCCATATGGCGAAAAATCCATGGCTTCAACTTCGTACCGAATTCTTTTTCGCCATACACCCAAAAACACCCATGGATTTATTTTTGCGGATTATTTTTTTTTGATTTCTGCTGCTGTTTCCCTATGGAAAAATGGCTTGAGTCATGGCTTGGTCCAGGGGTCCAGTTCTATCGCCTCCAACAAACTCAATGCCAACATTACGGCGCTGGGTTTGTCATGACCTGGCGGCGAGCTGGCGCCGATGGCGCCTCTGGATGGGATCAAAAAAAAAATGGCTCTGGCAAGCAGTTGATGGATGAAATCCGTTGAATTAAAACATTGAACTATACCTCATGTCACGATGATTTCGGAGTGGACTGTTCAGGTCACAAGTCAACTTTACAGGCTGTGTGGTGGGTGTGGGGTAGTGAAAAATAAACCAGTTTTACCAGAAATGAATGGTTGAACCCATCCCCATTCAAGGTCCATTGTTGGGTTTACCACACTAGAATTCATATTTGGGTTTGTCTACTGATTAATCATCTTTTCCTAGCTATATATATATATGGTATTGCCATTTTGGGGGTACACCCTGGTTTCAGATTTCACCAGTGATGTCCATCACTTCCTCTCATCCCAACCGTTCCACATTAGCCCGCTACGCAATCGCTCGTCGATGCGGGTGATCGCCAAGGGCGCCAGGTATTGATTGTCCTGCGGCGACGGGTACAACCAACCAAAATTGGGAATGCCATGAATTCTAGGACAGCAAACCAGCAAACGGACCAGTTGGCCCAGTTGGATTTCATATGGATGGAACGCACTGGAAGCCCTGCATGACCGGGCTTAAAATTGTGGTAGCAGTGGACAAACTTAGTCACTGGAAACATAGAGTTGGGGATGAGAATTTTGAGCCATGGCCATTCTGGACACTAGAAAGTTGCCACTGATCAAGTGGGAGGTTCTAAGTGGTAACTCAGCCTCAGCAAGCCAGGATTCTGGTGATTCATAGGCTGATGTATACGTCAATCCCATTTCTGCCAATCCACCTAGGCCTTGTCTACCAAGTAGGAATCTCAACACTCCCAAGACAGGTAAGAGTTATTTGGTGGTCCCAAAAAAAACAGGCACTAATCCTTTTGTATCCTTTCGTCATAGTTTTGTTAAGAATAAATACCAGGATATATAATGGGAACGTTTTTTTCGCATCACCATTGTTGCTGGTCAATTCCGGACTACTGTTAGATACATCACCTGTACTGCTGGAATATCCCACTCAGCCTTGATGGTGTCGCAAATCTGTACGTTCACGGCCTTGGGTTTTGGGGCTGAGCCGGGCAATTTTCCCTTGGAAATGACCGTCGCATGTTTTGATCTGGCGCAATTTTTCCTCCATGTAGCTGAAATGAAGCACTTCACCAAAGCGAGGTTCAAAGGGATTTCTCCACCATTTTGCTATGATCTCACCATCACCAGGGCTGATTCCTGATGAGAAGAACCAGCGGTTTTCAAGCCACGGTATCTGCAAAAATCCCGTTGCATCAACTGGGGCCCCATAGCCCACTCTATGGTGCTGGAGCGCAAAGCTACCGCCAACAATGTGTCCAACTGGCGGATGGGTGGGATAGCCTAACTGATGGAAAATCACAGCTTTTTTCTGCGGAAAATGAGATGTGTAATGCTGCATTTCTATGTTTGTCCGTCATCCATTCAACTGGGGTTCTCGCACGGCCACCAATTTATGCCACAACTGGAATCGTTCACCTTGCCTGAAATCACCGAGGTTTGCTATGTGTTGGATTCTTTTGGTATGTTGGACCTATGAGATGCCAAAAAACAGTGCTACGATCTGCTATGATTGCTATGTATACATTATATATATATACACATACATACATATCCCAGCGATTTTCCGGCTGAGATCACCCATCAAAACACGTTCCGCCACTTCGCCCCACCTCTCGGCTTGTCATGAAACCATGGCTCGCTCAGGCACCTGCAGAGGTAGACCGAGTATCATCCTGCCCTGGTTGCCATGTCCTCATGTGTATGTGTATCGTATTGAATCCAAGAAAGAACCAGGAATCCTATGAAAAATCCCAGAAATTGCAACCGATTCCCTGATTCTTGGAGGTACCGAGTCGAACCCCGAAGCCTGGCCTCGAGACAATTCCATGGCCCATCAAATGTGGCCAGGATGGACGGGGTGTCCCCAAATTGGGAAACCAGAAGGGTACGTTAGTGGCATATCGTCTATTTCTTTTTCTGGTATTGGGGTTGTACTCCGGTAGCCATGTCTCAGAGACAAACAGCCGAAATCGTGGAGGTAGTCTTCTGGCTGCCAGAATCTGCCACTACGATGTCGTCTTCGAACCAGCTGATGCGGGGAGCTGTTTGCAGCTATTGCCATAGGGTCCATGCTGCCATGTCCCACGTCACAGTGATTGCCTTAATCCAAAGCTCAAGGACTCAAGGAGCAGAAAATTCTTGAAAGCCACTAGCATCACCAGCAAGCCGTGGATGTGCAACTCTGAAGTGATACGTGTTCTCCGAATCTGATCTGGGCAAAGTCTAAATCTAAACTGTCATAAACATGTGAAGTAATCTCATGTTCAAAAACGATGTCCCACATCAACCATCCATTGGACCAACTTTTATGGTTCCTGTCAAAGTTCGGTTGGTAACTGGCCGACCATTGAACATCACCCAACCATTAAGTGGGGATGGGTCAAAACCTTGTACCCCTGGTGAACATCAAAATAGCTGGTAAATGGATGTTCATCCCACTAAAAATGGTATTAATAGGTATTGATCCATACCCAAGTGGCTATCATCACTCCCTTTTTGTGTCTGTCTTCTTTCCCACCGACAGCGGAAAGCCCCGATTTTGCCATCTCACACGGAGAGCGCGTTGAGATCTTCCAGACCCGTTTGGAGTTCACCAAAGACACGGGCTTTCAGGTTTCCTGAGAAGGCCCGATCCCAAGAGAATTTGGAAAGCCATGGGCGCCAACCAGAATGTTGATATTAATGTTAAATATTAATGTTACATTGATATAGTATAAGTTGATATATGTTGATATAATTGTCATGCTTTCATAGTGAATATATGTTGATATAATATATTATAATATATAGCGTGATGCGTAACAGCAGCTGTAACATATACCAATATTACCTAAATCAAGGGATGTTTTTTCGCGATATGAATAAGATGTTACCGACATATTTCTTGGGCAAAATGTTCAAAAAATGGTGATTTACCCCCAATGAATTGCACCAAATCAATGGCTAATCTGATGCTTGGATGATGCGACTGGTTTATCCGATACAGACCATCCCTTTCGGCTTGATGCGACTTGGTTTTTCAGTTTCTCAGGGCAGACCACGAATCAAAAAAAAAACAAGTGGGGCCAAGCGTTTGGAAGATTTACAATGGTCTGTAGGCAGCAAATCCCTTGGAAGGCTGGTCAAATCTAATAGAAAGTCAACAGTTCAGTCACCAGTCAGCAGTATTTGCTGAGAACACATCCCACCGACCAGGATGGATCAAATGCCCAAGCATCGCAGAAATCCTCGGTCCTTAAAGATTGCGACCGTCTTGTTTCGAGTGAAAACAAGTGAAAACCCTGAGACTTTGGTGGTTTGAAGCCAAAATGTGGCTGGTCAATGGTTGCCACAAGGCCCCAAAGATGGTTACGGCGGCATGGCGTTGTCACACCTTCCTTGTCTTAGCTCACACCGGGGATGGCGGCGCTGAGGAATTTAGCTTTTTGGCCTGTTCAGAGATGTTGATGATGTTGATATTTATGTTCACGGTACCTTTTGCATGGGGTGGGGTGGGGGGGTCGGGTAGGGTGGGGTAGGGCTAATAACGTGCAATCGTCTGCGATCTTTGATTCTCCATCTTGCGTTCTTATAGTAATTTCCAACACGCTCCTGCTTCTACGCTATCAACAGAAGAACAGTTTAACACGCTCGTGATGTTATGCTGTTGCACTTCCTATAGTAATGTCCAACACGCTCTTCCTTCTACGCTATGAACAGAAGAACAGATTAACACGCTCGTGATGTTATGCTGTTGCACTTCCTATTGTAAATTCCAACACGCTCTTGCTTCTACGCTATGAACATGAGAACATTTCCTCCAAGACGCTCTTGCTTTTGCGCTATGACCGCTATGAACAGAAGAAC
>Ga0126342_10004954_pt1 | contig 23020 bp, 21 predicted proteins | sample Cyp1metagenome_FD_92528 | JGI IMG/M metagenome (GOLD analysis project Ga0126342, IMG submission 92528) | Coral microbial communities from Lord Howe Island, Old Settlement Bay, Australia - Cyphastrea 1 metagenome | ecosystem: Host-associated > Invertebrates > Cnidaria > Coral ...
CAAACAACAACAAACAACAACAAACAACAACAAACAACAACAAACAACAACAAACAACAACAAACAACAACAAACAACAACAAACAACAACCAACAACAACCAACAACAACCAACAACAACAACCAACAACAACAACAACAACAAACATAAAAGCAAACAACAAACAACAAACAACAAACAACAAACAACAACAAACCACAAACCACAAACCACAAACCATATATGCGACAACGACAACGAAAACGCCAACGACATCGGCAAGGACACCGACGACATCATCATCATCACCATCACCATCATCAGCAGCAGAAGCAGCTGGGCTATGCTTCACACATTCTATTATTGCTTCGAAACCACTTACTTCAGATCCTTTCAATGTGGCAAGGAAACGATTTGAGCAGTGTTCAAAACCTACTCCATCATTCCATTGTACTAGCTGGCTGACCCACATTATGAGTATCCCAACATATCATCCAGCTCTTGCGCAGCCACTGCTTCGGAATTTCATGACCTTCCCCCCAGAACTGGGCAAGTCCGAAGGAATCACGGCTATGCAAATCGCCACTGAATTGATGACCCAGATCGTGGTTGTTTTATGTGAGGTTACACACATGCTTAGCATTTTCAACCCCTCTGAAAAATATTAGTCAGTTGTCAGTTGGGATTCTTATTCCCAATATATGGAGAAAAAAAAAATGTTCCAAACCACCAACCAGTGGTTGTTTTGTGTCAGGTTACACACATGCTTAGCATCCTGATGTGTGCTTTCTAGCCTTCCAACCATTCTCAAATCTACCATTTGCGGACTATTCGGATAGCACATTCTCAGGCTGTACCATACGGGGATATCAGGGCAAAGACATACCCTCCAAACAATTGTTGCTGGAACTGATATTTCCACATGTATAGCAAAAAGATATCAGCATATTCAGTTCCAGCAACAATTGTTTGAGCAATATACTTATGGGTGATAGCCATGTTATAGCAAAAAAATATATCAGTTCCAGAGATATTCAGCCATATCAGCTATTCCCAAAAATAGATACTTTTTTTCCGTGGAATTAGCCACATAAATACCCAGCATGGCTATCACCCAGCGGGACAGCCACATTTAGTCGGCATGATCCTCCAAGTGGGGGGTCCCGCCCACATCACCCCTTTTTTGTTCACATCAAGTCATAGCTGGGATAAAATGGATGTGAATAACCCCCTAAAAATATGGTATTTTCATAGGTATTGATCCATACCCATGTTAATCTTCAACTGTAAGGAATTGCCAGAGGGCAAAACGTTGCTTCATAAAACCCTTGCGGATGTGAAAAACCTGGCCTGGTGAACTCCAAAATAGCTGTCATCCATAGCAGATATGGTATGTATCATAGGTCTTGACCCATCCCTATATCAATGGCCTATGTAAGGGAATATCCCCACAAAATATGACCTTATATGGTACAGTACCTCCATTTTAGGATCCTGAAATTCCCATTGACTATATGATCATAGCCCATCATATCCAAAGTATATCACATTGTATCTCCATTGTACTCCATGATAGCACCATGTTTCTTGGTTAAATGCCAATGTTTCTACTTGGGAGATCATCCCACAGATCGTTTCACTCGGCAGAATCGTAAGCCTCGAAAGTCAACGGATTCGTCCGCCGATTTTGGGTTTCGTGGGTTATCCCATCGAGAAAATTTCGACAGTCACGGTGATAAACTGTAACTGTGGATGTTGACCGCTTATTACCCTCTGGTAATGACTAACAGTTTGCGAACTTGAAGCCATGGCCCATAGAAATAGTTGATTTACCTATTAAAAATGGTGATTTTCCAGAGCTATGTGAATTTACCAGAGGGTAACCACTTTTTCACCACTTAGTAACCCTCCGGCAAACATCACTAGAGAATCCCCAAAAATTATGGATGAAATTCCCAGCTGTAAACCTTCATGGCTCGGGAGGTTTCCATGTTTGATGACACCAGAGGGTGATCCTCCGGGGGTGCAACGGTGGACTAAACGGGAAAATCGGCCCAGCATGATCGACTCAGCAAATCGACCAAGGACGACTCAGCTGACGTTTCCAAGGATCCGAGATCTTCCCAAAAACGGAGACAGAATCCTGCGGTCGCAAGGGGGGTCACTCACCTTCGGGGCGGTGATGGTCGCAATGGGGTTAACATTAACTCACGGCTAAGACAAAGATGGAAGAGCTAGTTTGATCTATTCCTTCTTTTGTAAGATGGTCTTCGATTCTTTAGGTTTGCTACAGGACGGCATCTTACTTGATTGGGCCTGGTGGTTTCAACCTCGGAAAGTCAGTTGGGACCATCCACCCAAATATTTCTGGAAGGAGCATGGATCCCACACGTCCTCTTTGCCTGCCTTCCACGCCTTTCCACAAAGGCGGCTTCGCGAATAATATGGAAATCGATGGTGAAGTTGCATGAGATTAATGGGGCATTGCCATATTCCATCATTGGGTAATATACATGCGTACCATACCATGCCATGCCATACCATTCCGTACCATCCTGTACCCTACTGTACCGTACCATACCGTTCCATTCCATACCATACAGTACATACATACATTACATTACATTACATTACATTACATTACCTTACATTACATTACATTACATTTACATTTACATTTACATGCACATTTACATTACACTGCATTACATTACATTACATTACATTACATTACATTACATTACATACATACATATAATATGTATAAAAGACATTTATATATATATATGTATATAAAATATGAAGGTTTATCGCCGGGAAACGCATTAATAAATGGCATTTTTGCAGCAAACCATGTTTGATGACCACAGGGAATTGCTTTTCTGGGTTTCATCCAAAAAGACGATTGGATGGATAGGTACCCAAAAATATGCTAGATATAGCCCCAGAATTGCTGAATTGCTATGGTTATGTCTACTTGGTTGGAACCATTTACCCTTAACATGGGACGCATCCATATATATATATATATACATTGCTTTGATTCTATAAAGTGAATGAAGGAGACAAATGGCACTTGTGTTGATTCTCATTGTAGAAACACTATTAAAAACATGTATGTATGTATGTATGTATGTATGTCTGTCTGTCTGTCTGTCTGTCTGTCTGTCTGTCTGTCTGTCTGTCTGTCTGTCTGTAGGTATGTAGGTATGTATGTAACGTATGTATGTAGGTATGTATGTAACGTATGTATGTCACGTATGTATGTCACGTATGTATGTAGCGTATGCACGTGTGTACGTATGTATGTATGTACGTATGTATGCATGTATGTGTATATATATGTATGTGTATATATAGATATATGTGTAGGTATATGTGTATATATATATACAGATATATATATATATATATATTTATATATATATATATAGATGACATATAGTTTCCTGTATCATGTCCGTGCTCTAACCCAGTGACCTTTGTTCCGTGCTCAGGTCATTGGGACACACCTACAGACCCGCTGATTGGCACACGCCAACGGTTGGATCGAGAATGAAGCCCCAATAACGTCTGGGTGAATGATACAGATGATATACATCGACTTCTTGGATGTGAATCGCTATATCATTATGAATCATCATTGATCTGGGTAAATTATAATATTTCACTAAGCTGAAACTTGCGGCTATCTTGGGGATGATTCCCCGAATCCTAACTATGATTATAGTGAGGGAGAACAGTGAGGTCGTTAGAATTTACCCAGACAACGTGATCAATGAGCATGTTTTTGGCTCGTAGATACCTGGCAAGCCCCAAATCACCCTGAGCAATGTGCATCCCGGCTAGTGGTCCTTATAACCCATGTGTAACCCACGTGTAACCCATGTTCAGCTATATATATATATAGGCCACATGGAACTTATAACCTATAAATCTAACTGGAATTAAGTGGGTTATCATAACTCATGATGAATTCGGATTACTTGCTAAGGACATGTTTACGATCCCCGTGACCATGACAGACGCCTCTTCAAGCTCTCTCAACTCCTTGTGGGGAATGGTGCCTATCATCAGCAGCTCCTGTTTTTGGGCTTGGAAATAGGATGAAGTGGCAAACCCCACAACGAAACCCTCAGCTTTGGTACGGCGCTGGATTGGAATGTTGATGTCAAGGTTCATTTTCAATCAACCTTCAAAGACAGTTCTGTGCTCAAAAAAACAACATTTACAAAACAGGCGTCTTGGCTGCACTTCGGCATATTAACTCTGATACTCAATCTTGATGACTTTTACCACTTGTTAGCACTTTTTTTTGCGTATGCCCCATGTTTGGACAAGCACATGCAATTTCAAGAGCCATGGGCCATGGGTGTATGTTGCAGTACTCTATTTTGAGGCGTACCCGTATTTGACCAGTGAAAATCTGACTATGACACTATCACCAGCAGGAAGGGGTTCACGGCGAAACCCAATTCACCTCCCCTAGACCTATCGTCGTCATCATCCAGTCATGATATGGCCAGCCGTTTATGTCAACAACCTCTTTTCTGGGAAAATATGCCCATTGTAACTCGGACTTCATCCTCCATGTGAGTGAAACATCTCAATCCATTATCTATTTTTGCGATAGGTCATGATCACATTATATATAATATATGACTGGGTTGTAAAGCCCTAGTAATGTCAGTAACATCCTTTTTTCTGGGGCAAATTTTGACTTGTCATACCAGTAGCATCCAGGATCATCCATGTGCTAAAACCAGGGAGGGGTGAAGTATTTCATCCTCCACTGGAGGCTACACAGGCTCTGTGGTAAACTACCACAGTCGATGAGATTCGCATTCAGGAACTTCAATTTAGAAATGAAAAAACCATAAAACCCGCAATCTATAGGGGATTCTCCCCTGCAAAAAAGCAGCAGTCTTGCAACCCCCAAAAAGATGTAATAAATAATCGAATCCCTTCTTAAAATAGTGATAAATTCAAGCTCTTCTGCATCTTTTTGTGGGTTACTTTAGTTATATCATCCCAGGGCCCCACTATATCCCCCAGATAATCCCATTAAATCCCAGAAAGTATCTCCATATTGTTGGTGATAGCAATAGTTCATAATAGTTCCATGGATTTTCCCAGCTACAAGCAGCCCATCTGGCCGTCGCCTCCACGATATCCCTGGCCGGCAGCACACGGCCGGAGCCAAGGCCGGCACCTACGTCGTCCAGATCAATTTTGTCTAACCTGAGCCGCCAAGAACTAGGTCAACCAACTGGATGGGTAGAAACTAATCCTGCTATTGTCTTTTGGTATGGGATGATCTACGTTCACCTCAGACTTCTCATTTTTTGCAGGGTATCTGGCTGATCGGCCATGAAAACAGGGGATTTTCTTCTGGGCTAAGAAAACCACCGACCTAAGCGGTGGTTGATCCTCTACGTCAAAGACGAGAATGACTTATATATATATATATATGTAACATCATATAATGGGATGTGTAGTGGGATGCATGTATATATGTAATATACTCATGATGGAGTGCCCCAGACGACATGTTTGTTGGTTTATAAAATCATCTAACCATAGGTGTTTCATCACCATAAACTCCCTTGTGAAAATCAGCATCCCATTCTACCCATTCCAGTTCTGGCAACATCCGAAAGTAAAATCGCACATCCCAAATATGTCAAGAATCCATGGCTTGTCACATGGGTCTTGAAAAGGTCCCAAATAATCATTCTTTTTCCGCTAGTGCCCCAGTCGGTCAGCCCGAAAAAATCAATCATCGGCTGATCTACATCCTGAGAGCAGGGGATAGAGCATTAAAGATCTCCGAACTCGTGAACTCGTGAATCACGAGGGAAAAAATGAAGATCGTGACGATACTCATGGGGATTAATATCATTGCGATAATGATTGGGATAATAATTGGGATATACCCTCTGGTGTCATCAAACGTGGCTGGAAAATCCCCGTGACCTAGCCATTGGGCCTGCTCCCAACCCTTCAGGGGCACTTTTTGCATGCAAAATCACCAATTTCCCCATTTGATGTGGCACCTATAAAGGAGGCACCTAAGATGTATGAGGTTTATGTAAGGACAATGGGACAATTCACCAAACATATGCCCTTAGAGTGATTTACAATGCCTTATAACTTTACATGGCAAAGTACCTCTTTTTCAAGTACTTGAACGGACCGTTGGCATTAGTTCAGCATGACTGACCTCAAAGTTGGATGGTTTCAAAGTGTCCACTCGTATCAGGCTTTGAAATGGGAAGCAAGGCCAAAAAACACATGGGGTATACGCATAATGTTTGCAGATCTCCTATATAATTGTTCAATGGCTTTTGCCTGAAAACAGGGTGCCCCCAAATGCAATGCTTCATCATCACATCTACATTATATAGCATTGCCATTTTGGGGTATTTGGTGCTTATACCCCAATTGAATGACAATTGATAACAATCTGATAATCCATGTCCAGTGTCTACCATTAAACTGCGCAAATTTCGTGGGCAAATTCCCCAATTTCAGACACACCCTAGATATCATGTTGTTGGTATGCTGTATCCCATGACATATTGTGGTCCATTGGATACTATCATTCTTTCTATTACTGGTATTGTATATCCCATTCATACTATTGTAAACACCGTTGATAAATGGTATTAAATAGTATTAATTTTCCTATTGCGATTTACTATGTTATGGTTAGTTGAAGCTAAATATGAACCACCACTGGGTTATCAAGTAAAAATTATTGATTTAACCGACTATTAATTTATTTCGTGTGGTGAATAATGGTATCAATTTCTATATGATAACACCAGATAGTAATCATGATTACCAGCCACCATGGCTAATTTCTATATTATTCTGATTACCCTCTAGTAATTTAACATAGTTATGGAAAATCACCATTTTTAATGGGAAAATCCACTATTTCTATGGCCATTTTCAATAGCAAACTGTTAGTTTACCAGGCCGGGTAGTTTCTGTTGTCATCAAACATGGCTGGAAAAAAAACCAGATACTTCGATGGATTTTCCACGTGGCGGATGACGCCGGGTCCCAATGATCCGAATCAGATGAATCCCAGGTAAATTCCCGATATCTTCATGATATTCCCATATATACCCATATATTTCACTGGATTGGTTTGTTGGGGAAAATTTACAGGAAACCCATGGGTTTTTATCATCAAATTGATCGGGCTTTCCGGTTAAAATTTTCCTATCATCCAATTCTATGAATATTATATCCTAGCATAACACGATCAAATGATGTCTAATATCTTCCCAACAAAAATGATAACCCGGCAAATCACCTAAAACAATCTATCTATGATTGCAGTAATTATCCCCATGTTTAAATGGTTAGATATGGTGAGAATCCCATTATGATTATATAATTTTTCTATCAACGGCATTCATGGTATTAAATACCAATACTAATCGTATTCTTATTCATTATCAATATGAGAGTACTAATATTGGTATAAGCACCATAGATGTACCATTAATCTTATTGTGTAAGTATATCATAGTATATCATCATTGAAATTCCCAGTATGATTCATATTTCATCATATTTCCATATGATCAATATTCCTATGGCTACCACAAATATATTCCCATTATTCCCATGATTCTTAATCTTATCGCTGGTGACTTCATTATTATTAGTTCATCATATCCCATTACAATACTATGAACCTCCTATTATTACAATAATAAGAATATTTTTCATGATGACCTTAATCATAGAATATTCATGAATATTCAATATTCAATAAAATAATAGTACTGGTTGGTGGTATACCTACCCCTCTGAAAAATATGAGTTTGTCAGTTGGGATTATTATTCCCACCATATTTAATTGACTATTTCACATATTCATAATACTCTTCAATATTGACCATTTTTTGATATTATTCATAATACTATTCATAATACTATTCATAATACTATTCATAATACTATTCATAATACTAGTCATAATACTAGTCATAATACTATTCATACTTAATTGACTATTCAATATCATTATTGGTGACTTCATTTTTTGACCTCCCATCGCTTCGGACTTCGCTCCAAGCGACGCTTCTGCCACTTCGCCTTCGCTGAGGTCGTCCATCTTCTGATCCAACGCCTGGAGAGACGGCCAAACGGGGCTCCGGGGACCCTGTGAAATCCTGGAAAACCCGCATCTTTCTTGGGTAAAATCCCGGGAAATCCTGCGTTTTGTGGTGAAATCCTGTGAAAATCCCATGAAATCCTGTTTTTTTGAAACTTGAAACTGCTGTAACTGCTGTATTGGGATTGTGAAACACCCACTGGATTTTCCCCAGCGGGGCCTAGACCTCCAACATCCCTTGACAATTCCCACCATGGAATGGTGACGTCGCAGTGAGGGTTTTATGGTCCACGTTCTGCGCCGACGCTTCGCCTGTAAAGCGTCAAACGCTTTGTTGCCAGGTTTCAGCTGGATCCGGGGCTTTCCGGAAAACTCCCTGGGCGCTTTGCCGACGTCGATTTGGAATCCAGGAGGTCAGATTTCATGGGGGATGTTATGAAATCCAACCTGGCGAGTGGGAAAATATAAATCTTCAATGGGTCATGCATTAATGGACATGAGTGGATTTATTTGAGGGGAATTGTCAATTGCCACATAGGACTGCAAAGCTCACATGGCAACGAAAAATTCCCGTCTTGTTTAATGAAAAGCTAATGAATGAAAAAAAGTTGATTTTTCACGGTTAGATTGCTTTCCTTAGGGGAGTTTTGCTTGTACATTTCTCATGTCACAGTTTACATGTAAACCTGCCACCACAAAATCGACCACACCACAATTCTAACGATCAAGATCTTTAATCGAACAACATCTCCCCAGAACTCAAACTTGATGTGCATTTCAGTTGTGAGGCCGTATGCAACCCATATCAAACCCATGAATCTATCTCGGGATATTTAATACATAACTGGCTTATGTCTTATGTCATTTAGTAAAGAGCCACTTCCGATTCCTGCAATGTGCTCCCAAGTATCTAGTAAGAAATGATCTTCCTGATACGCAGAGATACATGGAGATACATAGAGATACACAGGGGCTAATAGGGATACATAAGGGTACATGGGTATGTCTGAAAATGATGATCAAAAATTTGGGCTACCCGGCTACCCGATGTTCACCCATATACACCTCTTCCATACATCGAGCCCAATCTCCAGCTGCAGAAAAATCTGTGACATCTCCCCAGCTCTCCTCTCATAGTCGTTGAAGATCCAGAAGAAACCCTCCAAGATGCCTGGGGAGTGCCCCCAAACAGAGCCACAACTGCCCAGTTGGTACCCTCTGGTAAACTAACAGTTTGCTATTGAAAATGGCCATTTACAGTTGATTTTCCCATTAAAAATTGTGATTTTCCATAGTTTTGTTAGTTTACCAGTTGGTAGTTTCAAATTTTGCTTTAAAACCATCAATGTCAATGGGAATAGAACCGACATTCACTGAGATATAGTAACGATTGGTCGTTACATGTTCTTTTCCCGTTAGCAGTCACAAAATGGCAATTGTGACCGCAGTTTTGGATGTGACAAGGGGGGTGTGGCCCATCAATGCAGGATCCCAAATTTTCTGGTGGCCGGGTGGAATATCCCCAAAAGAACCTGAAGAAAACATCGGTTTTCGAAAAATGAAAGGGTGAAGTTTCACGAATTCGTATGTCCTTGAAAACAATTTGCCAACTGTCATACTATGCCGGACAAGAATGCTGTCGAATTCGGATTGACTCCGCCAATGATGCGCCCCTGCTACTTCGCAAGGAGGCTGCAAAATTTGCCAAATTTTATGAGGTGGTGAACCCAATAATAGACCATCCCCAATATATACCATCTGGTTATTTAACATAGCCATGGAAAATCACAAATTTTAATAGGTGAACCATCTATTCTTATGGGCCATTTCCCATGGCTATGTTAGTCATAACCAGAGGGTAGAAGTTTATGAAATTGGGTATACCCCTAGCAATGGGATGATGTTTACTAATGACGGCCAGACATGGTTGGTCAATGGCTTCTATGGCAGTGGTTTTACCACATAAAAAAAAGGTCCCAGTCAACTAGCAAACCCATTTTTCCAAAGCACACAAATATAAACTGCAATTGTAAAAGCCCCTAAAAGCTGCGAAGAAAAGCTAAACTTCCAATTTTCCTGGTGGCTGAGCCAACCCCCTGAAAAATATCAAAAGTCAATGCAGATCATAACTGTCATAACCATCGAGGTAGGATGGTAAACATACGTAAAAATGTGAACTACCATCTGGCTATTTAACATAGCCATGGAAAATCACCATTTCTAATGGGTAAACAAACCATCTATAAATGGGCCATTTTGGCTATGTTAAATAACCAGAGGGTAGGTCAAACCACCAGCTGGATAGTTCCTCCATTGAAATCCCTCGAGCTCATCGCTGGTACGAGCGCTGGTATCAGTGGACGCAGAATGGTGATGTTGAATCGAGCCATACATTGAGCTATCCCATCACAGTCAATAGTGAAGGTCAAGGTCATCAAACCTCCCCGATGATCCTGCTGGCAACTCGCAACTGGAAGTGAGAACTTGAGCCACACCCAAATCTGAGAAACTACCCTCTGGCAATGACTAACAGTTTGCTATTGAAAATGGCCATAGAAATAGTGGATATGGTGATTTTCCATAGTTTTTTGTATGTTTACCAGGCCGGGTAGATCCAAATTTGAGCCATACCCCAACGGATTTCACCACACCAAGCCCAACTGGTCCCCGATCATCGCCGCCACCCATCCCCCTGGGCACTCCTACCCTTCAAGGGGTCCTCAAAATCACTATGATTTGCACCTGGTCTCGTGGTGAAAAGATCAGATGTTTCAGTGTGGGTGAAGATTGGGCACCTTCTCTATGGTTCAGTCATCAAAACCACCAGAGTCAATCAGTGGATGTGGGGACTAATTCTGTTTTCCGGCTTCTAGATTGCTCATTGATGGATTGATGACAAAACAATCACCTGCCAAGACATAACCGAAAGACCCACCCGCATCATCCCAAAAGAGTGACTACTTCAAATTGCAGTTCCAGCGAACTAAGTGGATATAGAACCCATGCCAAAAAAAATGAGTGTTTTTTTTTTTTCGCATGGTTATACCCTTCAAAATCACCTGGCCTCAGCAACCAAATAGGGTCTATCCCATGAGGAGATCTCCATCATCCCCATCAAATCCCCTGGGTTCCCTTCCGCAAGCGGCTCGGTGGTGAATCATCCCAAGAATGGCGAAGTTTTTCCAGTTTGGTCAGTCTTAATTTGTGGATCTATGTATGTATGTATGTATGTATATATATACTGTATATATATATATGCACTGTATATATATATATATATATGTGTATATCTAATTATACTGTATGGTTTTATCTCTGTAAACCTCTACATTTGTGTATATTGATACATTCATATAGAATATGGAAAATATCTTGGATCTTGGCCTTTTTTTCCCATGAAAATTCCCGCCTGGGGGAAGTGCGTCGAAGATGTCAGGGTCCTGTCGCGTTCTTGGGGGTGATACCATGGGGATATATGACGATATAATGATGCTGTAATGATGATATGATGATGATATGTCGAGTGATATTTTGATATAATGATTATATATATATATACATATATATGTAGTGACATATGATGACCATAATGATCATAGTGATGATCTATGATGATATCATGATGGGAGTTCAACCCCCCAAGATGTTTTTCGAATTGGGGCATAAATTCGTTGCATTTCGGCCAGGATGCTTTGGAGGAGAACAATGATGGGCTGGTTGAAAGTTATGTTGATGGGATTCCAAAAAACGACCTTAAGTGGTGTTTGTCCAGTGGAGCAGTATTATTTGATGGAATTCTAAACGTTGATGCTCAACCTTAGGTAGGATCTGCAAAAAAAAAACTCTAGTTTGTTTAGATCATGAAAATCGATTGGTCAGCTCCATTTGTAACTGGAGGGACATGGCTATAGGTCAAAATTGGGTACCCCAAAAACATCAAAAAACGTTTTAAATGACTGGTCCAGAGGATCCTAACCAAATGTTGACCCATAGCCACATAGATGGGTTCAGGTCCAAAAACAGCTTGAGGAAAAGATCGGACTTGCCCTCATCAAATCATCACTGAAAAATGCCCCACCAAAAACTGCTAAAAGATCATGTTCCCCAGCTATATAACATATATAAACATATATAAACATATATAAGCATATAAAAAAAAAAATATATACACATATATAAACCATATAAACCACATGAAACCATCATTCACCGAAAGGATTTTTCCCACCGTTTTTCTTTCCGGGGTTCCGCGAGGCGTTGCCTCGGCCACCAGCTTTTCTTCTGCCTGCACCTCCTGGAAGACCTTTGGTCGATGCCATAGCGCAAAAAAACTGGTTGGAATCTCCATGGGATCATTGGCATCATCAAAAATGGTGGAAAATGGGAATTCAACCATGAAAATAAGCACCATAGCTGTAGCATTAATCTTATTGTGTAAGTATATCATAGTATATCATCATTGAAATTCCCAGTATGATTTCATATTTCATCATATTTCCATATGATCGATATTCCTATGGCTACCAGAAATATATTCCTATGGCTACCCATGATTCTTAATCTTATCGCTGGTGACTTCATTATATATTACATTATTACTAGTTCATCATATCCCATTACAATACTATGAACCTCCTATTATTACAATAATAAGAATATTATTCATGATGACCTTAATCATAGAATATTCATGAATATTCAATCTTCAATAAAATAATATTCCTGCTTGGTGGTATACCTACCCCTCTGAAAAATGATGGAGTTCGTCAGTTGGGATGATGACATTCCCAACTGAATGGAAAAATAAAAAATGTTCCAAACCACCAAGCAGTATCCCCATGTAATGATAATGATGATCAATGAAAATTTTCATATTGATAATCTTACTCTTATATAGGTGCTTAAGTTATCATTTTGATAATGATGTAATAATGGGATCTCCATGAAAGTCATGAAAACTATGAATCTATTTACATAGTTAACCATGGCGCGTGATCCCGTGATCCTATTTTCATGGCAAAGATTCCTTTAAAAAAAGTTTGATCATTAATTGATATGGTGATTAACTATCATATTTGCCATGAAAATTAACCATACTATTGAATGATATACCAATCACTATAGTTAATGATACTATCATTTAATATTGAATGATATAGTGATGGGTATTCGCCGTGATTAACTATAATGATCATTATAGTGATTAACTATCATGAAAATGAAAACATTATAGTGATTGGATCATTTATCAGTGCAAATTCATTTCAACTATGGTGATTCATGGATCATATACTGAAGAATCTGAATGAAAAAGTTATATAAATTTCAATGAAATCACGGGAGATTCCCAATATTTCCAACTATAATGGGAATGGAAATCAATATAATGAATATCCCCAGTATTTCCAACTATATTCCCATGATATTCCTAGTATATCCCATTATATTCCCAGATGTAATGGAAATATACAGGGAATATCATGGAATAGACGGAAATGTCATCTGGACCAACTGTATAATCTAGCCTTTTAACATTACATAATTCTTTAATCATATATAGCTGGATCATCAATGGTCAATGGTTAATGGTTTACGGTAAACCCGAATCCTGAGCTGGATCCTTGTATCCCAAAGCGATTGGTTTTAACCCTCTGGTAATTTAACGGTTAGCTATTGAAAATTTACCCATTGTTAAATAGTGGATTTACCCATTGAAAATGGTGGATCTTTCCATCGTTTTTTGTATGTTTACCCGGCCGGGCAACCTCTTTCAATTCACTAAAAACCCTCGTCATCAAACATCAAACGTGGCTGCGAAAGCCCCTGGTTGAATGCTGCTACTTCCTTCCAAAAAATGTCCCTTTTGGATACTTGCATGTGCATCCCAGTTATTATATATTATTATATATCATTATATAATATTAATATTTGTTATTAGAAATATATGTTTTATTATATTTATTGTATAAATTTTAGTATGTGGATATGATAATCCACTTGTATCTGTGTCTGTTAATACATAGGTTCTTGCCCACTACCCAGGAGTAGTCCGTAGTCACTGTTGATGTCATGTCATTGGCATCTCAACAACCATTGCTGATATCCCCATATTGGATATAGTTGGTTATACCACTCATATCCTCCTTAAACATGCCATTCAACCACAATTGGATATAGGGGTGAAAATCCATGATCATCCATGATCCATTACCAATAGAGACCACTAAAAAATATATTCCAATATCAACTATACTTTTTCAATCCCATGAGATTTTCATGATCTCCACATCTTCACAAGGGATCTCCCAACCGTTTCCTGTCGGCCCTACCGGGTAGCCCCCAGCCTCCTTCTCCGCGCGCTTCTCCAAGGGGACGGCCCTCTTCCCAGCTTCTACCAGGTGATCCACCAACCTCCGCTGCAAAAATTAATCCAAAACGATGAACAGGACCCAGCACCAAAAAGGCTGTTGAAGTAACAAGAAAATGCCATGTTCAGCCATTTAATTGATGCTTTTTGAAGTTGAAGCGAGAAACGTGGTTGAAAAAAAGAATGCGTTTTGTTACCAACAGCCCAGATTTGGTGACCTTGAAACAACGAACAAAAAAAAGTGTGGGGAGTTCTTCTGGGAAAAAATAGTGTTTCTTTGGACCGACAATTAGTTTGATGTTTTTGAAGCAACGAAAGCAGGGAGTTTACCCACTTCAAAGGATGGAAGAGCTGCCCAACATCGTTTCAAAATTTCTTGAGGGGATAGAATGTCCTAAATGATGGTGATTAGGTACATGGGGTAACACCGAATTTGGTATATGGGTATGAGCTACAACCTATAGGCCTTGTCGAAGGATGAAGTGGACGAACATCCATAAATCCCAGATATTGTTGGAGGGCATGGTCAAATGAATCATAGCCACATAGTGGAGCAAGAGAGACCCATCATTGGCAGGAAATGTAATCCCAAATTCAAAAACCATCATTGCAACATCCAAACCCTTGGCAGGTTCAATCCTGGGATCAAATATCCTCCTGGGAAACTCGCTGACCTGGGAGACTCGTTCCCGACATGGTCTGTGCCTAGGGTTATGTTACATGCAATCTGGTTTGTGGTCATCGATCCCAAATCCAAACATGGGACATGAGTACGGCATACGTGTACATATATATATATATATACATACATATATTTATTATGTATTATATTATATTATATTATATTATTATATTATATTAGATTAGATTAGTATATTATATTATATTGCATTATATTACATTATATCAAATATCAGATACTCAATATCAGATATTATATATTATATTATATATATTATATTATATATATATATATATATTATTATATATGATATATAATAAATTATACATTATATATTATATATTATATATCAAATATTATATATTAAATATGATATATTATATACTATATATTATATATTATATATTATATATTATAGTTATATAGTATATATTATATGATGTTATATTATATTATGTTATATTGTATTACATTATATTATATTACACTATATTAAATTGCATGTATGATACTATATATTATATTATATTTAAAACAGAAAAAACACATACGAAAAAAATGTAAAATACTATATAATAAATATCATATAATATATTATTAAGTATAATATGGTATAATATTATATCATATATGATATTGTATATTATATCATATATTATATTATATATTATATCATATATTATATTATGTCTTATATTATGTCTTATATTATGTATTATATTATGTCTCATATTATATTATATTATATTGTATTGTATTATATTATATTATATTATTTTATATATATATATATCACAAATCCCTATGAAAATGGATTGATGGCCACCTCCCATAGGGTTAAACCCAAGAACTGACCATCGCACATGTCTGAAAATTCCTCCGGTCGACGACCGAGCAGCCGCTTGGTATGCTTCAAGCCGGACTTTTGCTGGTCGGCCACCTCAGATGCTGGTCACCGAAACTGGCCCATATAACGTTGGTTTACCGATCTAAAATGGTGATTCTCAATAGCAAACTTTAGTAATGTGGATGCGTCCAAAAAGAGAGTACAGTATGCCTAAATCCACTGCTTAATGCCTTTTAAAATTCCTAAAAATGCCACAGATTGGAGTTACAATGTTGTTGCTTATATCTCCCATTGTATCCCTATAAAATGGCTGGTTCAATCCCCATGTTTATCAGGTTGTGAAATACGGGTACCCCTCACCCAGTGGGGACATCGCAATCTGGTACACCCAATAGTAAAGCTACCAATTCGGACGCGTGCAAACATCATTTCTGCATAGGAAATTTGTTCTTGTTGGTTTTACCACAATGATCCCTTCCCCCTAATAATGAACACCCATCAGAAACCATGGTTTAGTAGGGGGATGAAATCACATATTTGAGGCCATACAATTGGGGTGTTTAATATGAAAGGGGGATGAGGTTAGTTAGTTAATTACTTATCCCATCTTTTATCCCATTACTTCACCATGTTTCATGGTTGATCTTACTTAGTTTGACATTGTTAGTTAATTGTGCTAGTTGTTTGATGGTAAATTGTGGTGATTGTTTGATGGTTAATTCCCATAATCAATTGATGGATAATCGTGGTAATTGCTTAATTGTTAGTGAATTAATTGGGATTCGGATAAAGTCTGAAGCCTGAATGGTTTCATGAAAATCGTCATTACCATTGGTTAATTGGGATAGGGATATTAATCGTTGGTTAATTAATTCTGTGTTAATATCCCATCCCTTTCGCTTCTCCCAAGTTCTCCCGGGTCCCCTGGGCTCCCTGGGGCCCCCTGGGGCCCAGGGCAAGTCTCAGCACGGAATCTGCAAGCTTGGCCGCCTGGCGCAGGCGAAAATGTGGACGAAACCAGCGGAAAGTGGGAAGAAATGGGATGCGAAATCCGATCACCCATGAAATTTGATGGAAATCTACAAGGTGGTGCCCCAGTTCGTTAGCTAAGTTGGTGCAAATAACGCCCATTTCACTATGGTTTATGGCAGATATAACTATAGTTAATAGGGTTTATAAACAAACTTATAACTGGGGGGCACCATCCTGTATAAACGGATGCTCGCGCATGTCTTCATTGTCCGACCCCCATATATCTCAACACAAAAAAACGCCCAAATCTTACAGGAAAACCCTGAATTTCAGGAAAACTTGGGTTATCACCTTCACCTTCATCCATTCACATCATCCGAGGTGATACCCCTAGGTAAAACCGCTATGTTTCTTGCTTTGTGCCATCCGCGTTCGATAGCTCCAGTATTTCTCTAGCAACATCAACAGATCCATCAGGTTACAGCATGTTACATTTGGCAACTCAACATCAATAAACCATTAAGAAACTATCAGTTAGTTACACCAGGTAATTTCCCACCAAAAAAAAACTATATAGCTATTTTTCTTATCTCTGACCATTGATCAATGGGAATTTTCTGGACAGCATCTCATCCCTAGAGGATCCATCCGATTAACCATGACCAATTAAAACCATCCAATTAGGTACGATGGCCAGGGAAAAAATATTGGGATTTCACGGGGAACGATGGGATTATAATGGTTAATAATGGTTAATGATTGTTAATTCTGGTCATTCTTGGAATAATTGTTATAAATGGTTAATATTGTTATAATGGTTAATAATAGTTAATAATGGTTAATGATTGTTAATGATTGTTAATGATTGTTAATTCTGGCCATTCCAGGAACCCAAATTGGAGGTACCTACCATATATAAGGCCTATTTTTCAGGGCTGTCTAAGGGGATATACCCAAAGAAATATGGCCAACAATATGGTACAGTAGCTCCATTTTAGGATCTTGGAATTCCCATTGATGATAGGTATAACTTATCATTCACCATTATTGTTCTTCACCAGATGTTCCTGATGTTCCTCTTATTATAGCTACAAGATTATGAACCAGATAGTTAGCTGCAGAAAATACCCCATGAACATCAAGAAACATCAACAAACCATCAGTTACACGCCATCATCAAGCGTAATTCTTCCAGATTTTGCTGTAGGATGCCATAATTATTGTAGGATATTCTTATACCATATATATATACATATACATACATATATATATATATGTGTATACTACAATTTACCAGATAGTTAAATTTAGGATATGAAAGGTATAAACTTGGTACCATAACTGATCATTCACCGCCGCTCCCGAAGAGCCGACACCGCCTTGTCGCTGTTCAATCCCAAGTCCTTCGAAGTCGCATCCACGGTGGCTTTGACCTGCGCCTCAACCGATCAAAACGCGGAAAATCCCCAGGAAATCCCGGGAAAAAGCGGAGGAAATGCTGGGAAGATGTTGGGAAAATGCTGAGGAAATGCTGATTGCAAGATATTTCGAGACTAAAATCGTTCATCATCTTCCCGATTGGAACGGCCATGACTGGCGGGTCCAATGACGCCATTTTCAGACACACCCATATCATAGTATCGTTGGTTACGTCCCATTGTATTCCATTCAATTTTTTGTCGAAGTGGATGGATTGTGACTAGTTATTATCATTTTAGATATTTCCAGACCTGATGAATTGAAGGATGAACAGTTGTGCATATGATTGTATATACATATTGCATAGTATTTACACATTGCATAGTATTTACACATTGGACAGATGGATAGATAGATGGATGGATACACCTGCTTGGTGCTTGAGTATCTACATACATAGGGCACATATAGATATACCTCGTTGATGTTTGAGCCACCAGAAAAAGGTTGTCAATTTGGCTGGTCTACATCCGTCTTGATGGAACATGAAAGATTCTTGGCTGAGTCAAAATCAAATAGCCTAAAATTGGGAGAGTGTAACGCTACAGTGTGTTGTGATGTTTTTTGATAAGTTATTTTAATTAGAGTGTAATTATTTATACTGATAACCTTATTCCCATTTTAATAGGAAAAAAGTGGGAAAAATGGCAAATACCTGCAGTCCCCCGGGCACTTTTGACCCATGCCCGTTTGATGACCTCCTGATCGAAAAATCCCAGGAGAGTACCAAAAGGGGCCCCAGTGAGAAAAAGTTGGTCTTTTTTGGGGGTATATCATCGCCGGAAACTGTAGTTCAGCTAGTGATTTCAACCAACTTAGCTATCATAGATCACTTATGTACAGTACGTGTATATATATATATGTATCAATCCCCATGTTGGTGAAATGTCCATGTTTTCCCCCAGATATCTCAGCAACTTCACCGCCTCAAAATTGGTGTAGGAGGAGTTCAGCAGCTTCATGAGCATTTGCGCCTGGCAGTCATGGGTTATACCATCTACCGTATGGGAATATCTACAAACAGATGTGGACAACCCATAGGGGAAACCCTGGGGAAATCACCTACAAATCGTGGGGCAAACGACACATCGATCTTAGTTTATATGAGGGGAACAATTCCAGTTCCCTATAATTTTCAGCCATTTCTAGGACTCAAGGATTCTGATCAGTTTTGAAACTCTTGCTTTGTTCCAACTGGCTCGCGCAACACCTTTGGCGCATCATGTTGATCACTGGCTGAATATCCTCTGGGAATCTTTCACGTAGCTGGACCACCATGATTTTTTCCGTGATTTTCCCAGCTACAAAGCTCCATTTGCTTCAGGGATGTTCCCATTAACCGGAGGCTATGAGAAATCCTAGTTTTACTGGGGTTTACAGTTGGGAAATGATCTATAAATGCTGGATGTTCCATTGGTAGTGAATTCATCCACTGGAGTGCCGTCTGTCCGCCCTGGTCATGGGAAATCGCCATGATGCTTTTGTTCCCCAACAAAGGTTGAAATCCATCTAACATCTTCTAACATCATCTAGTACAATCTCTAACATCATCCAATCATTTAATAGATCATCTATGGGTATTAGAATTATCTGTCTGTCAACAATGGTATATAATGATCTAATACCCATAGATGATGGTCTAATAGTCTAATAATTTAACAGCAGATCGTCTAAATTCATCTAACATCATCCTGGAAAAAAAAAAAACTAACTAACAAACAAACATTCTATAGTATATATCCAAATATATTTCAACCAGAACAACGCTCGTTTCAAGAAAAGATGTATCAAAACCCCTTAAGTGGCACAAGTTGTTCTGTACCATCCCGGGGAGTCCAGCTATATTTAAAATATGTTAAAATCATCAGCCCCAAATCTATGGCCGCCTCATGGGACTCGTGAATGTCGTCGCGGTACTCAGACCACAACTCCATTCCAACCTGCCACCGGACGCCCCGGACCCCGACTCCGCACCGCTCCGCACCGGAGAACCGTAACGGGATGTACCCGTTGAATGCTGGGTGAAAACCGGAAAAACCCTAGGAAAAAAAGGGTGAGTTCACCACGACGGTGATGTCAGGGGATGTGCCGCTGATTTATGATAGCTTGGAGCCAACTCCAATAACTATCATGGTAATGATAAACTATCGTAAATAGGGTTTATAGACCAACTGGCAAAAACTTGGGGGCCTCACCTTGTTCTTTCTGGCGCATTAACCAAAAATCCATTGGATTGCGCAAGGAATCGATTCCTGGACCCGACAAGTTGCTTTCAAGGGAAAAATCATTGAAAGGTTGGGCGAAAAACAACCATGTTGTAGTAGTTAAAGGATATAGCAACCGGCAAAATGGAAAAGTTGCATCCTACTAAATAGTGGTAAGAGACGATTCTATCTTTGGGGGGGCTACTAGAATTGCGAATTAGATGGTTTTAATTTCCATTTTTGGGGAACTGACACTCAGCCATTTCATTCAATCTCCAGCGCGCTGATTGCCATGAATGGCTCACCGGTCCGGACAAAACCCTGCCACAAAATGGGGCTGGAATCATGTCTATGGGTTGGTCTCATTTGTTCAGAGAAAAACCGCAAAATTTCATGGTTTAAAACCTCGTTTTCTGTAGCCATAGCTGGAGGAAATGACACCAATTTCACACGCATGATCCAAAAAGTGGAAGTTTGTTGAATGGCATAAAACGCTACATAAAACGCTGCAAAACACCTCTGGCTAAAGCAAACTCGCAAACTCTCTGTCGACTCATCTCCCCACATCGAGGGTTACCTCATTTCTGGGATCGTCCCATTGATAAACGGGGAAATTCTCCAATGCGAATCTCCTGGGATCGCTGAACGTATCGATGTTATGGCAATTATGACCACGAATGATCCATGAACCCATGGTTGGTTGAATCCCGGCATTTGTAACCCAGTTATCCTTTAAGAACTATCATTTCTTTATCCAAAAGTGTGGTACTCTGGTACTCTACGAAACAGGAAAAAAACACTAAGTTTTAGCACCTCATGTCCCTAGTAAAATGGCCAAATTGTGCAAACCCCCATATCATTGGTTCTATATAAAATCGTCGATTACTATCATGTGGTTTTGAGACTCAATGTGTAGCTCCAACTGGCTCACCATGCAACATAGGGCCTAGGGAATATGGATACAACCATAGCTCCGTATCCCACTCCCTCCATTCACTGGATGGTCGCTGGTCGCTTTCAAAACCACTGAAATCTGGCTGAATAGCAATTCACTAAACTGAAAATAGTTGTTGTCATACAGCCATCTGGGGACGATTCCGTCAAAACGTAAATCCCACCGTTCCAAAATTCCGTCATGACATGAGATCATGACAGATACTACATCCAGATTATTATCCATTATTTATATATACATATATACACCAAAAAAATATCACAACCAGATTATGATTCATTATATATACCTCAATATGTCACCATCTTTTGTTAAATGACGGCTAAATCCGAATGAAAATGACGCAATAATTTCCACTATGGCCAGTATATCCCAGTATATCCCAAAATATGAATATGGGGGGTTCCTAAATGAGGCTAACCCATATCATCCAGCCGTCATGGATGACCATGACTTTTGTATAGGTTCATCCATGGTGACTTGGGGATCCCTCATTTACCCGTGTATATCACCTATATATATATATATACATGTATATATAATATGTATGGGTGTGTATCTGGGCATATACATACATACATACATTACATTACATTACATTACATTGCATTACATTACATTACATTATATTACATTACAATACATACCACTACATACATACATACATACATCCATCCATCCATCCATCCATCCATACATACATACATACTTACTTACTTACTTACGTTACGTTACATACATTTCATTACATTACATTACATTACATTACTTACATTACATACATTACATACATTACATACATTACATACATACCATACATACCATACATACCATACATACCATACATACCATACATACCATACATACCATACATACCATGCATACCATGCATACATAACATAACATTACATTACTGTTCATAACATACATTACACACATACACACATACAATTACATACCATTACATGCCATTACATGCCATTACATACCATTACATACCATTACATACCATTACATACCATTACATACCATTACATACCATTACATACCATTACATACCATTACATGCCATTACATTACATTACATTACATTACATACATACATTACGTTACATACATACATACATACATTACTTTCATTACATACATACATACATACATACATACTTACATACTTACATACTTACATACTTACATACTTACAAACCATGCATACCATGCATACCATACATTCATACCATACATACAATACTTACATACCTACATTACATACCTACATACCATACATACCATACAGACCATACATACCATACATACCATACATACCATACATACCATACATACCATACATACCATACATACCATACATACCATACATACCATACATACCATACATA
>Ga0126342_10004955_pt1 | contig 23015 bp, 17 predicted proteins | sample Cyp1metagenome_FD_92528 | JGI IMG/M metagenome (GOLD analysis project Ga0126342, IMG submission 92528) | Coral microbial communities from Lord Howe Island, Old Settlement Bay, Australia - Cyphastrea 1 metagenome | ecosystem: Host-associated > Invertebrates > Cnidaria > Coral ...
CACCCCTCATTTCATTTGGAGGCTTGGGAGCCCTTTTCACTTTTGGTTGGAACCAACATCAACTTCATCAGTGGGACTGATTTCATTTGCTGCCAGTGTGGAAAGAGTCGGGGACCTTTCACAGATAGATAGATAGATATAGATATACGTATATACATGTATGTATATAATATGCCCACCATGTTGGACGGTCAGAATCTCTGAGTGTATCCAGATAGCACACCCAATAAAATACCCAGAGATTTTGAAGATTGAAGCCCTCCAGGCGGTAAAAAGGGGCAAGGTTTTCTCTTGATTTCATCAATTTGCTGATTTGTTGCTGTTTGAAACGTGTTGTTTCTCCCAACTGCGGGGGGGTTCCTGTCCATTTCCTGGCTTGCTCCAAGCAGTCAGTGCGTCCGAGCCAGGCCCCGAACGGCGGCGGGAAGACGGACGCACAGGACTTTCGGCTCGAAGGTGTCAGCGATGACCGGGCCTGGGATGGGAGTTGGCTAAGCTTTTTGATGGGTTTACCCTCTGGTTATTTAACATAGCCATGGTATAGATGGCCCATTTATAGATGGTTTACCTATTAAAAATGGTGATTTTCCATGGCTATGTTAAATAACCAGAGGGTAATGATGATTTCGTGCGTTGGATTTGCGAACATGAGCTCTTTGCTGTTTAAGATATTTTAAGACTGTTTTTGTTTACCAGTTGGAACTGGTAATCAACCATTGAGGGAATCTATGATGAATAGTTTTGTTGATTTGGGGGCAGCCTTTGGCAAATCCAAGCCGATAAACATATTATGGCCCAAACATTCTCCTCAAACCGCGACATAGAACACAACGGTCGTCTCGCAGGTTTGCTCAGCAAGAGAGCACGACTGTAATGTTACGGACAGCATCGGACAGCCTAAAGAAAGACATGCCATTGTTATCCATTTTTGGGGATTCCATGTTTTGATTTCAGCAGGGTGGTGGTTCATCCTGCCAGGCTCCGACAGGGCAATTACGCAATGTCAGCTAATGTCAGTCGCCTCAACACTCATGTTGGACCCATCCAATGCCATCCAACATTTGATGACATTGACTGTTGCTTCATCCGTTTGTTACATTTATTTCGTTCACAATTAATATCATGAGAATCAAGTCAGGTTTAGGTACGTTTGGTCGTTAACCTCTTCAAAATGAACAGTTGGACCCTGAAAATAACCCATTTTTTAGTGGAACCTATTCTTCCAAGCCCCATCTGGCAGGGTCACACGACGCCAGGTGCTACCCGAGCCGCAGAGCGCAGTTGGCTCTGCGGTTTCTTCGTGCTGCTGTTGCTCCTGGTAGTGGTACCCGTGGCAGCGACATTCCGGGGCGATGCGGAGGTTGTTTTTTCCAATTGGAGATGGGTCAAAATTGAGATGGTTAGTGGTTAGTGGTTTTTGGATGTTTTTTGATGTTTTTGGATGTTTTTGGATGGTTTGGAACATGACTTTGATTTTTGCATATATTGGGAAGAATAGTCCCAACTGACTTTCATATTTTTCAGAGGGGTAGGTCAACCACCAACCAGTATTGGATGGTTAATGGATGGTTATATCATGGTTAATACCAAAGTATTGGATGGTGAATGGTCAATGGATCCAAGATGATCCAAGTATAGTTATGGTTTGTACCCCAAGTATTGGATGGTTACTTGTTAATACCAAGAATAGACGTAAATCTGCGGTCCCTCAGTCCCCCAGGTCTTTAATTTTGACCCACACCCTTTTGATTTTGATTTAAGGCTGAAGGAAAATGATTGAACAACAATGCTAAGCCAGGGGTTCGGTGGTTTTTGATATTTTGGGTAAGGGATGTGCACAGGCTTCACTGAAGATGCACTTTTCTTCGGTGGCGTATAAATTGGGGTGTCCTCCCATTGAGACATACTCACATGGAATTTCCGAACAGATGGGGCACTCTGAGATGATTACTTCATATTAATTCAAATTGTCAGGCTTGTTGGCAAGAACCAAGTGTTTGGGTTCCACATGGTTCACGCAATTTTCATGGTGTAAATCCCTTGGGCTGGGATTCTGTGAATCACCTGGTCCGCGTGAACGATCTGTGACCGATTTTACAGGTAGCCTGAATAAATGCCTTGGTCATACAAAGGTCACAAAGTCATACTTGGGTTATGAACCCAATCACCGGCAGTAGGGGTCGTGTTCTTGCCAAAGCTTACTGATCCGACGCCAGCGACGTTCTGTTGGATAGTTGTGTGAACAGTGTGAACATGGTCGGGCAAAGTTTGTGTATTGTCTTGCGCAATACTCTTGAAGGAAAACTCTGTTTTTCAATGATTGATCCAACTGATGATTATGATTATTATTATCATTATTGTTATTGATTATTATTATTATTATGTTTCTACATGTCTCTACTATTTTTTGATATGTTTGATATGATGACGATGATGATGATGATGATGATGATGCCCCATTGGCCTAGACTATGGGGATGAATCTTCCAAGCACCAGGCTGTAGGCGCGCCCATGAACCAAGGCTGTAGGCGTTGCGGCTTTCCTTCGGCCAGAGGCAGCTCTAATCCCTCCGTATCTGCCATATACCCTCTGGTTATGTCAAAATAGCTATTGAAAATGGCAATTTATAGTGAGTTTTCCCATTAAAAATGGTGATTTTCCATAGTTACGTTAGTTTACCAGAGGGTATATCTATCCATATATCTATCCATATATCTATCCATATATCATTTCATATCTTAAAAATTCATGCAGTAATGATGCTTGAGAACTTATTTCCATGTGGCTGGCAGAACCGATCAGATTTGATCGGCATCCCCACCGGAATGGCCAACAAAACATAACAAAACTCATTGCTGTCCAACGATGGCCTTTTGGAAAAGAAACTATTGAATCCCCCTTTGTTGTTGGTCAAATTCAACTTCAAGCCGGACTTCTTTGCGATGTTTGATGACTAAATCACCATGTTTCATGGTATCATTATGTGTCATTGTCATTCCGATGTGTTCCCGGTCCAAATCGGCATTTGTTCATGGCAAAATCAGCATGAAGCCCCCCCCTTATGTTTTCCTGGCTTGGCCCATCGGGCACCAGGCAGCCCTCGAAGTTTTGAAGTCCTTGGAGACGCATCCATGGCTGGCTCCTATGCGGCCGTGGCTGGCGAAGATTCATGAGGTGTGGCCGCAGGCGGGGCGCTTTATTACATGGTTGTTTCATGTTGTTTCACATGCTATTGGTTCAAGAAAAATGGGTTGAAATATGTTGAAATTTTGAATTGCAACAAAAAAATCGTGCTTTTTTCTCAAGAAAGGCCTAGCAAACCTTGATACACGAGTTTTAAGGTTTTTAGCAGCACACATATTGGCTTCAAGCATTAAGAATATAGGTGCCTGTTTAATAGGGAACACAATGTGGGAATACAATGCCCGGCCATCCAGAAACAGGTGGCCGATGGGCTTCCTAGGTGATGTGTGATCTCTTCCCCCCACGAGAGGGGCGACTCGACTTATGTCGGGTGGGATAAGTGATGCGAATCACCTGTTTGATTACCCTCTGGTGAACTAACATAGCAATGGAAAATCACCATTTTTAATGGGAAAATCCATTATAAATGGCCATTTTCCATTGCTATGTTAGTTCACCAGAGGGTACTCTTCGGCTTCACAAATTGCACATTAGCAATTTCACCAGGGTACCTGCTGCCATTCATGACGGATGATGACGATTGGTTGCATCGGCCATTCTTGGCAGTTAGCCAGGCAAGCCAGCATATCTAAAAAAAGAGTCTGCAAAATGTCCAACTTTTAGTCCGGAGTCGGAAGAATCCAGAGTCACAGTCGGGAAAGGTCTGAAATATCTGAAATGATCACAACGCATATTATGGAACCTCACTGGGGGGTCATCCTTAAACTTATTTGTAGTATGATAGTTATTAACATTGACAAAACAGTTATTTAAGAAGATGTCAGTTTATGTCAATTTGGTAAATGATACTTTTCTATGTCAATATTTGTTATTTGTTTAATATTACCAATTGTGCTTATTTATTTGTGCAACAAATCCCATCCTGGCCTTGGTGAAGGCACCAGGTGAGCTCAACGTCACGCCCATTCACTTGGCCACGGAGCCGTGGAAGCCGGATTGATGGTGTCTGGTGTGGGGGTTACCCAACCTGGTTATGACTAACAAACATAGCCATGGGATTTCGATGGCCCTAATCGAAATAGATGGTTTACCATGGTTGACCGAACTTAAAAATGGGTGGATCTTTCCATGGCTATGGCACAAATAAGCAGAGGGTTAATTGAAAGCTTTTCTGATGTTCGATTGTTGCTGGTTGGTGGTGACTGGAACATGGCTTTTATGACTTTCCATATTAATTGGGATCATCCCAACTGACGAGCATATTTTTCAGAGGGATTGAAACCACCAACCAGTTATGTTCGATTGTTGTGTTTGATTGTTCAATAATAGGTAACTATATGATACTATATATGTATATAGTTACATCTATATACTAGCATACTAGTAATAGTAATTTGCCCAGGTGATTACTATAGTATTATTGTTTGTTGTCAACCATCCAAATAATGGAAGTGCATAGAAGTGCGTTTGTTTCCTTCAGATTGTATGTGGAATGACTCCAACAAGATGAAGAACAAGAGCAAGCGCAGTGACAACAAGGACAGGAAGGCTCCACAGCATCCCTAGCGACCCCTTATGCTGTTTCTGAAATTTGGGAACGCGATCAGGAAATTGCCTTCGCGGATTGTTGTGGTCTCAACCTCATGTTTGCCTTGTGATATTTATGTGTGTAATATATTGTAATATTGTGTTCTATAGCCATACAATGATTTACTGTAGGCTATATTTTTGTGCATTCTCTTCGGTTTTAAACAGGTCTTGACTGAAAGTAATTAGGATACCCCCAGAATTATTCAACATCTCATTGTTTACCATTATGTTTGCCATTTAAACGGTAGTTTTGGGGTATACCCCATTTTCAGACACACCAATCCCTGCTGGGCAGAGTCCAAAATCGCAGGACTCTGCTGCTGCAACTGAGTTATGACCGCTGCGACTGGTGGGTTGACAGTTCTTGATGTGGTAAGGTCACCGTAAGGTCCTAAAGTTCGACATGTTCGACGCTCAAAAAACCACCGCAGACAGACTACCATCCATCCTATTGGATGGGCGAATCACCTTGCGGCATTTTTTGTGTTGATTTCACATCATTTTACTAGCGAAAAGGGCACCGGACCAACCAGAGAATTCAGCCGTGGGTAGCTTGATGGTGGATGGAACATAGGGAAATTAACGGGGATCCCCAGCCTTTGGATGCCTGGTTGGTGGTTTGGAACATGGCTTATTTATTTTCCCCAACCAGATTGGGGATGATGATCCAATCTGACGAACTCATATTTTTCAGGGGGGTGTTGAAACCACCAATTAGATGCAGTCTAAGAGGGAATATTCCAACGAACATATTCGGCGATTTGTCCCCCTTAGACAGTTTTTTTAGCATGCAGATGTTCATATGCGTTCATCATCCAGGTGTAACATCAAGCGCTGCTGACCCAATCGGCTGACCAGGGGAGCATAGTCTCCTGGTGAGCTGAGATGTATGACTTGGGCCCATCTATGGGTTGCTGATGGTTGTCGTGTATGGTTTAGTCCTTATCATTCACCATTTCTTTGGAATATATTTAGAATATATTAGACTTGTTGAACATAAACATTCCGTATTCTCCAAATTTCCCAGAAATTCAAAAAGAGCAGATCTTGTAGAATGCTTGTGTGCTGAAACTGATCGGGCGGAAGCCTCGCCCGTGGCTCAAAATGGGCCGCGGCTGTGCCAACGAAAAATCTGTTCCCGCTTCGCGCAAAGCTTCCCGCGAAGACCATGGGCGAAGATCGCGGCCAAAAGGATTGAAATTGCGGTGCCACCAGGATTATCACATTGGGAAGGCCCCGAAATATCATGAAATATGTCAAATGTCATTTTATCGGGATAGAAAATTCGTAATTAGTTACATACATACATACATGGAGAGAGAGAGAGAGATACATACATAGTCATACAATAATCACATTTATGCAAGCAACATGATGGCTGTGTTTGAAAACAAGGGATTTACAGTACCCCCCCAATTATCATGGCAGCTGGAGGGATAGGCCAAGCTACTCCCATTTAGCTCGATTGGGGTGCCGCGCAATGCGCGGCAGTTGCCTCAATGCTTCAAGCCAAGTGCCTTTGTGAAACGGAATCCCCTGAATGCAGTAAGTTTCATGGGAATATGTTGAGGAATTGTCCTCCGAATTGTTTTTTGCCAACCAACATGGGACAGCAGATAGCCAACATAAGCAACAACTAAATGATCTAAACGGCTTTGGTGATGTCAGATGCCCTTCCATCCCTGGCTAGGATGATTCTCACAATTGACGTATGTCGTTTTTTGTTTTGGGGTAGCGGGTCAAGTCTACTACATGTTTCCCAGGTTCTTATTCTCAGAAACAGCACCGCGCCACCAGCAGCAACTTAACTTGATGTCATTTGCCAGCCATGGGAGCGGAGATGGCAAAGAGTAAGTGCTCAGGCAGGACATGTCCAGTAGTTGTGGTTATTATTGTTTGGAGTGATGCTCTCAATGCCTTAGGGCATTCACTAGTCCAATTCTTGTTTATATCGTATTGAAGAAAATCATCATTAAATGGCATATCCCAGTCAATCCTCGATATCGGATTGGCAGTATTCCTTAATATAACACAGTAATGATAATGATAGTAATAATATCAACAATTCAATAATAAAACAATAGTTTAATAATAGTATATACATCTAAAGTCATCTAAAAACATGTATGTATATAGTATATGATATACTGTACATCTTTTTAATTTATACAATCAGCATCTATGATTGCCATGTGCTATACTTTTCTTACGAAGAAAGGACTGGCCGGCTTCCGAGCCGTCTAAACGTCACGACCGTCGCTGCGGTCGCCAGGTGATGTTTGACTTTGATGATTTGGAACGAGCCATCGAAGCCAAGGCTCAATGCTGTCGTGTGGGCTGGGGTGATTCAGCTCTCAACTGTTGCAACAGGAACGACAGTTCCACCAAATAAGCATTGTAGATTGATCGTTGTTGCAACATTGTTCAACAACGCAAGCTAAATGCAGCCATTGGTGAAATTGTGTGTTTACAAGCTAAACCACTGGTTGTTCCCATTGACATCTCTTTCTTTTAAAAAAGGGCACCCCAACCCCAACAAGGCGATTCCCCGTGCTTAGCTAAGTTGGTTTAGAACTGAGTTATGTTTTTTTTTTTTTAATCCCTAAATCTAGTTAGCTGGGTTTAAACATCAACCAAGAAAAACAACATCTATCATCATCTATCCTGGTTTCCCATTGCCATCACCACGTCACGCCGTTGCATGACAGGTTTGTGAAGCGCCGGCTGTAGTGCGGGCCAAGGCTGAATCAACAAAATGGGTGCTACAATTCCATGGAGGGAGACATGTCTTGACACAATATGACACCACAATATGACACCACAATATGACACCACAATTGCAATATATTGCAATATATTGCAGTTCACCAGTGGGTGGACTGGGGGCTTTTTGCCTTTCAAACATGACAAACCCAAATTTCAATCCTAACTTTGGGGTTGAACATGTGCCCATTGAACTTGGCAATGGACATTGCCCCGTTGATAGCCGAACAAAATGTGAATAGATGGCGAACATTGTGATATTTCAGTGTCAGGGAGGTAGTGCAGATTTACCTGATGGATCCCGATGGTAAAACCTCAAGACCCTCAAGCAACGGGCCAGCACGATATTGAAACATGGGAATGGGTCAAAACATATGATTTGCCCATGCGAATGGGCGAACTAGCTCAGTCATATTCAAATGCAAGAGACTAAAAGTTTGTTGATGGTTTGGCCCCTACGTAGGCTATCCAAAAATAGGTCCTCACTGAAGCTATCTAAATTGATTTGGGATGATTTGGGTGTCTTGCAACCATGCCTTGCGACCGCAGACCAGAAATCGTAGTCACTTGTGTGTCCCTGTGGGTCCCGACAGGTCAAGCCCCACATAAAGAACAACCATACCAAGGTCGCCAGGGACTCAGTCATCCGAGATCACAGTCGCTATGCTACCTTGTATGACATTGACACGGCTATCCTGCACAACTTGGAATCTCCAACATCTTCAACGACTGAGAGGGACACTATTCTGGTTGGTGGTTTGGAACATGAATTTTATTTTTCCATATATTGGGAATAGTAACCCCAACTGACTAATATTTTTCAGAGGGGTTGAAACCACCAACCAGAAGTGTTAATACGTAATTTTGTCAGTCTGTTGGTGCTCCCTTTGCGCTTTGCAGCTTTCGTGCTTTCGTGCTTTCATTCTCATGGGGAAAAAAGTCATCCCAGATCACAGTCACCAATCTTGATGGGTTCGGCCTATGACAGAGATACAGCAGATCGCTTGGGGAGACGGGTCCCACAACTGACAACTTGCGGAAAACATGAAGCAGACAAGGTGTCAATGTCATGTCAGTTAGGTGATTATGAACCGCTGAAAACATGTTGGAACCAACATTTTCTCCACATCTCACCCAAATGCTTGGTGACTGTCACAATGTGTATGCTTGGATGGTAGGGGTAGGGGTAAGTATGGGGGCTTTCCTTGCCGCAAAGTGCAGGTCCGCATTTGGGCAATCTCCGATCTTCACACAGATGACCACCACAACAAGGACTGAGTCCTCGCCATCGTCATCTGGGGCCATGATTTGTCGGGATCCCTAAAATTATGCATCAAAGCACCGGTTCATACTCAACATCCGCATATGATCCCAAATCTCTGTGTCATATGTGTCATGTAACTCCCCTCAAAAAAAACCTGGTTTCTGGGATGTGTTTAATATGTTTCATATGAACGAATGGGATGACATGTCAAAAAAATGATGTGTGATGGTATTGCTCACAACGGCATGGCTTCATCCCAGTGTTGTTTTAGATTTGGGGTTTCTTTGTGGTCTGTACCGGTTAATAGGGGGTGAACCAACAGAAATATGGAGGTTTAATGGGGGTAAATAGGGTACCCTCTGGTACTTTAACATAGCTATTGCAAATCACCTTTTGTTGAACAGGCAAATCATCGAACTATATCGAACTATACCAAACTATATAAATGAGTCATGTTCCATAGCATAGCTATGTGAAAGTACCGGAGGGCACAAAAAAAAATCCCAAGGTGTGCAGAATCCTTGCTGCACCCGATGTTTCAAAAATCGTTTATTTTCATCTTTGGTTCTTAGATATTTTCTTGTTTGTTTACCGTAATACCTAATATTTCGAGCTATTTCGAACCAAACCTGTTTGGGTTTGGCTGGTCCACAGATTACGGCTTTGGCATGCTGTAGTACGATTTAGCCATGGATTTCGCCATGTTTTTTAAGGATACCCAAGGTTGGCCAGGCTTGTCTGGTGGGTGTGGGATTTTGTCTAACACAGCTATGGTCTGGTCGAAATTTTGGACCCCCAAACCCGCAGATTTTGGGTTTTGTTCTGATCTATATTTTGTTAAATATTATTGTTAAATAAATATTATTGTTAAGTACTTACTCTCCATTTTGGGAACAATTTTAGGTTCTGACTGCCATGATCACCGGCCTGATCGAAGGAGTGGCTAGATGAGCTCGAAACCAAAGGCGCCGCAAACGATGTACTCATTGTGGCTTGGTTTTGAAGATGATTTTTCTAAGATCGAAGTGCAGCAGGCTGAGTGGTACAACCCCACAGGCTTCGGAGTCGAAAATGGGGGGAACACCCCAAAAAGGTTATTTTGATGCGGAAAATGACGACAAAACCACACAATTTCGGAACCCATTTGTGGCTTGCCTCACTGCCGAGGTGGCTGGAGATATCTCCCATAAGTGGGACATCATCAAGGATACATTAAGCTTCTTGAAGGCGCATGGGGCAAACATGTGTAGCATCCCGGTTGAAAATTGCCGCGGTTGTACCGTTGTACCAACTGTTTTTTGGACACAGGGTTTTGAATGTTTTTGTGAGTTTGTGTGTTGATTCTCCTTGGAAGAATGTGGGAACCGGTCTGTTTCCGAAGCTCTTGCATTTTGGCAAGGACTGAGCATTAAGTATCAGCATGCAACCTTGCGGTTTGCACAGCCGCCGATTTCCCGAGAAACTGGTTTGGCGCCGCAATGCCAATACATGTCATTGCAACAGCATGTCGTCCTCTCACTGACGGCCCTAGTTCTAACATGTTCTAAGATGTTCTAACAGCACTTAGTGCTCGTCAGTTCTCAGCTACCTAGTGAGGTGGCTATCCTGCTAGTGGTTCCCATATTTCGTTTCATCCCCTTTTCATAGCCACAGATCGCCTTCCAATCGCCTTCCAATCGCCTTCCAATCGCCTTCCAATCGCCTTCCAATCGCCTTCCAAAATGAACAAAAAAAAACTACCGAATCACGACCGCAGGCGCGCTATGCAAGGGTTTTCTACTGCCCTGGAAATCATGAGTGCAGCTCCCCAGACCAGCAGCTGTATTTTTCCGTGCAGAGATCATCCATTTGATGATGCTCATCATGCACCTTTAATTAATGTATAATTATTCATCATGTAATTACATGTAATTACGATGTATGCACAAATCAAACACGAATTCTCCATCCACAATGATCCGTAATTGTCAGATGATCATAATAGTGATGAATTGTCCATTATCAGATGATCATATCCATTTTCTTCCACGCTTTTTCTATCGTTTGAGGCTTTGGGGCAACGCCCAAGAGGACGGCGGTTGTAACAACACATGGCTTGCGAGGGTGTTCATAGGCCTCAGTGTGTTAGCTAAGTTGATGTATAACTCCAAGTTCACTGGGGTTTATGATGGTTTATGATACATATATAATCATATATAATCATATTTAGTCACATAATGTCATATAATGTCATATAATGTCATATAATGTCATATAATGTCATATACCTATAGTATTCTATAGTGAAGTTGGTTATCAACTTATAACTGGGGTAGCACAACCTATAACTACCGGAAAACTATGGGGTCAAAGATACTCAGACATGATATCAGAGATGTTCTTCAAACTGTAACGCATCCGCAAAAAGCATGATTTTGCAGCACTTTACCCCTTCCGTGTCATCTTCAAACCGCTTTAACCACCTATCGTCATGAAACATTCCCGCATGTTGCATCAAACCATCCAGACTAGAAATGGGTATAAGCAAGTATTTACTAAATTTACTGTACCTTTTAATCATTCACTGGGGATATAGCATTAATAAGTGGCTTGAAGTCATGAAAGTGCAAAGGGGTCAAATCGTGGGAGTGTGCCTCTTTTATTTATTTTTTTTTTAGGGGATGGTCATCCGGAGAGATTTTCATAGGGATTCATATGCCCAGTACGATAGGGTTCTCAATGGATTGGTTTTCACGGGAAAATCTTAACCGGAAACCATCGAATTTCCATGAAATCTGGGGCTGTCCTGTAAAATTTCCCAACAAAACCAATACATTGAGATAGGGTTCCCATAACATGGGATGATGACTATTATACACCACATTCATCCCATGTTACTTGACCATCGTACATTCATGGCAGCCCAAATGTTCATGGTGAACCCCCATAGGGGAATCGTCATGAATTTGTTGAGAATTCTATAGTCATTACGTTAATTCTTGTTTTGGGATGGATGACCATACCAGTAACTATCTAACTTGACAATTTCACACATGGCTACCCGGATATTCCTGGTGATTCCAATTGGTTGGTGGTTTGGAACATGTTTTGTTTTCTTCCATATATTGGTAATAATCATCCCAACTGACTTTCATATTTTTCAGAGGGGTAGGTCAACCACCAACCAGCCAAATGTTGGACAATAAAACCCTCATACCTTCCTATGTTTAATCCCATTCTTGATGATTTACCCGCATCCCATGTTTAGCATCGCTAAATTGTTGATGGCTATATACATTCCATGAAACTACGACCTATGTATTCATCTAACTTGACCATGTTTATCTATGTTTTTGCTTCTAATCCCATTATCCATATCATATTCCTATTATATGCCCATTATATCCCTATTATTGCCTCATAAATTGGTTGTTTATATAATCCACAACTGTGCTGGTTAACCATGGCACATGAAAAAATATAATTTATCTTGACCATGGCACATACAATCCCTATGTTTTAAATGGTTGGATTCCCACCAAATCATCATTATATCCTTTCTTTTATCTCCATTAAATGTCCATCATATTCCATCAATCATCCCCACAGCTGTTCGCCATTCAATCTGAATTTAGTCTCCATCTATTCATATCTAACTTTTCCTATGTCTTACCCTCTGGTAATTTAACATAGCTATTGAAAATGGCCATTTATAGTGGATATTCCCATGAAAAATGGTGATTTTCCATAGCTATGTTAGTTTACCAGAGGGTAACCCATAATCCCATGTGTTTCCCATGTCGCGCCAGGATTCCATGCGCCGTTTCCATGCGATCCTTCAGCTTTGTCAACAGCTGGGGGTGGAGACGGCACCTGCGGAGGCATGGAAATTTTACCCACGAAAAATGGAGAAAAAATCCTGGGCTTAGATGATTTATGATCATTTTTAAATGTGTGTTTAATATATCCATAAAATATCAAAATGTGTGTTTTACATATAATTTTCATATATATTTTCACCATTAGAAAATGAGATATTAGAGTTGATTCTTTAGGATTTGAAGGTGGTTTTGAGACGATTTCACTGGCAAACATGGGGAAAGTGGTGATTCTTGGCGTCAAAACACACACTTGCTAGAATCACTTCACTGTTACTGTATATATCAAGCATGATCAGGTCCCCAGAAACAATTAATTAATGAAAACAACATTGGTTGAAAGGGAGGAACTCACCCCTGGCAAAATCAAATTCCAGCCCCATCGCTCGCTCTTGGTAAAAACGGCTGATTTTTTTTGGGGGGTGACCTTTCAATATTTATTCAATGCCAGCACAAGATTGTACTTCCCACACCTGCCCTGGTCCTGTTCTCTTTAAATGTTTGGACGGGGGCTGTGGCTGGCAATTTCCTCAAGGTAGCGGAATCTGGCATTTATCCAATCCAATTTATTCCTTTTGGCGACCTTTGATTCGTACACTCAGCCACATCGAGGATATGTAGTGGCAGCTCCCTTTATCCACCCCACGTATGATCTGCACAGGTTTCCCTGCATTTACATTTCATCTGTACCGGGTGTTTCTTTTCCCTTGTGTTGGGCCAGATACATGGTTTTTGGCCGATGCGCAGTGTCACACTGTTGACCTAGAAAGGCTATTGTTTACCCGCATGATCGTATGTTTGGGTCGTCTTCCTGCAGAAATGTTGATATATTTATATAATATGCCTTATACATGGAGCATTAGCATTTTGGTATCGAGAATAATTCCTTCCCAAACAAGAAGTAGTGGAAATTGTTTGATCTATTTATTTTAGAGGCTGGCATCTAAAAACTATATATTCATGTTTGAACGGGAAGGTTCAGCACCGTAGGGTTGCCAAAAATATGGATACAGGCCGAAATTATCCACCAAAAATGGATTGGTTTTGTTGGGACAATTTACAGGAACCCCCTATGATCTGAATGGGAAAAACCCTGGTTTCCAATGAACCAAAATTTCTCGGATTTTCTTATGCCAATTTCTCGGAGGTGGCAGTGGGCGACCGACGCGTGCTGATCGTGCCCATCATGGCAGCTTGGAGAATCTGCCGTTCTTGGCCCAGCAAGATGCTTGTTGCATCCTGGGTACCCACTGGTTCTTTAAATGTTGGGGCTTAAATGGGCTTAATAGGGGTTGAACCAACCAAAATGGAGGTTGAATGGGGGGAAATAGGGAGTTACCCTCTGGTTATGGCTGACATAGTTATAGAAAATCATCATTTTTAATACGTAAATAGATCGGGAAATCATCCTTAATGGATTTGCCGGTGCACGGGGAAAATGCGTGTCACAACATGGCAGTAATAGAGTTAATAGAGTGTTGGGTTCATTCTTTGGCAGAGGTTTGCAATGTGGCTTCGCAATGTGCCTTTTGGGTATGCGGCGTTCTTTTTTGGGGGGGGGCAGTTTATCACTACATTGATGAAAACATAGCACCGTTTACCCTCTGGTAAACTAACATAGCTATTGAAAATGGCCATTTATAGTGGATTTTCCCATTAAACATGATGATTTTCCATAATTAGTTATGTTAAATTACCAGAGGGTATCGTTATATATATTGTTATAACAATCATGTTAAATCAATGGTGAGAACACCTTCGCAGGTGAAATCGACACGGAGCACAAACATCTTTGACGAGATAAACAAAATCCGAAGATCCACAGATTTCACCCCCATAGCAATATCTGATGGGAAACCCATGGAAACCCATATGGTTTTCCCATGATTTTCCCAGCATTTTCCCATGATTTTCCGATGTTTCCGGATGGAAAAAATATGAAAAAATCCCTCCGAAGCCATCGAAGTTTTCGGCCAAGTCGTGGCACCACCCGCAGTGGGACATGGAGCCAGAAATCCAAGGTGCGATTTTTTTTGGTCGTTCCGGGAGGATGTCAACCTGGAATCTACAGTAAGATTTCATTTGAACTCAATGTTCTTGCTGATGATGAGGATTATGGCATATTATGGCAAAGATGGTTCTTTCGAAATTTGGCAGCCAGATAGTTTTCCGTTTCTTTTTCCATTCCAAAAGTGGTAGATAAATCGCAGAAAGGACAGTTGTGACGCTCGTACGTTCCGCTGACGAGGTTGGCGAGGCTTACTCCCTGTGGACCAGATGCTTAGCAACTGCCTTGATGGGAGACTGGGGAAGATCAGGCTTTGATGCCTTGACTCAAAGAATTATCCTGAAAATAATTGTTATGTAACTATCGTGTACTATCGTTAGTTATGGTCGCTGTGGTTAAGTTAACGTATACGACTTTTAGATAGTTGTTGCTTTCCAGCCTCAGTTCCTCGTATCAAGATGCATGTTGTATGCTGAATCTATCATCAGCGATGCCTTTTACAATTTATGGAAATGAAGAGGGTGCATTCACGGGGATAGATTCATTTATGTTTTTTTCAATTTATGGTTTGCCATCTGGTAGACTAGCATAACTACGGAAAATCACCCTTTTTAATGGGTAAACCAACTATGAATGGCGATTTTCAATAGCAAACTGTTAGTTTACCAGAGGGTATCATGGTTTATCCCACAATTTATGGAATTTCTTTTACCATGGCCTGGGGATGCCTAGATGGCCGTGAACACCGGAGTGTACCGTTTTGGAATGGAATAGGTGACTTCATTGGTCATTGGTTGTAACACAGTTGTACTTACCCTCTGGGGATTTTTTATAGCTATGGAAAACGGCCCATTTATAGATTCGTTTATGATGGTTTAGCTATAGATAATTAACAGCTAATTTTCCATAGCTACCCTCTGGTAATTTAACATAGCTATGGAAAATGATAGAAAATGGTCATGGAAATAGTTGAACTATATTTGTCAAACATGGTGATTTTCCGTAGCCGTGTTAGTTTAACAGAGGGTATATTTTCATGAATCAATCTGGACATGAAAACATGGGAAAACATGGGAACACAGAAATTCAAAGCTGCAAAGCCCCATTGGATCCGTCTTGCATCCGTCGGACTGGGAATTTGCGGGACACGGTGGACTTAGGTGATTACCCACTGACTCACTGGCCAGAGGGGATTTGTATCCAGGCTGTAGGGTGGTACAGGGTGACCAACCGGAATGGGAGTCCAAATATTCTTGTTATATATTTCTTTTGCACATTTATGCGCACATCTTGAATCAGGTTCGTAATCATATGTTTATAGCGGAGCGGGTTTTTTCTAGCGCTGTTGCTGCATTGACCACTGTGTGGACCTAGTTGTTATGTTGATTCCAATCGACCAGGGATGGTCAAGATGGTGTTGAACCGAAGCAACAAGATCCCCTTAGCGTATCCAGGAATCCATAGGCTTAAATCAAATCATAAGGTACCCCCAAAAAAAATCATAGTTTTTCCCTTAACATTGCCAAACATATCCATCAATCAAAATTAGCACCGCATTAACCCTCCAATTAATCTCCATTCATATCCATGAAACAGGAAATAGGATGTAAGAAAAAATGTGTTCCCTGCATTTGACCCAACATTTCGCGAACATTTTTAATAGGAGCTATTCCTAAGGTCCTACAGGATGGGGCCCCCAAGATAGCGTTCAGTTGCCTTATAAGTGGCTTAACTATGGTTTATGGTAGATATAACGAACTAGTTAATGGATGTTAATGTCATAGAATTGGATGATGGGAAAATTTACAGGAAAGCCCTATATTTGATGGTAAAAACCATGGTTTCCTGTATATTTTCCCTTAAACCAATCCAGTGATAATGGGTTTATAAACCAATTTATAACTGGGGGGCACCATCCTGTAAGCATTCCTAAGCCCTTTTTTTCACCCAAGCCATCCGAAGCGCCGAATTCTTTTGGCAGGACGGTTCTGCAGCCCTGGCTATAGTAGCTCAGCAATGGATTTTTGGGAACGTTTGGTAATGTGGGGAACCCAATGAGAATGGAAATTCAATGGTAATTTAATGGCGATTTAATGCGAATATTATACAATTTATACCATATATGGATTATTATGGAATATTCAGTGGGGAATATGTAACAAACATACGCACTACCATGACTGGGGATGGTTGAAATCCCACCCATTCAGCTGATGACTTCGGGATGGTTGATGGGATGGGGTGAATCCCACATTACATCCAATCTTTGTGAATTGGATGTGTATATGTTCGAACCATGCTAACAAGCCAAAAACTATGTTGAAAAGGTATCAACGAAGATTGGCCATGTATCCACACACGTAGAAATATAGAAGATCTTGCGCCAAACCAACCCAAGCACCAATTTGAGGGCAATGAAGTTGTTGTTTTTTGAATGATATATGGGCTACTGGCCATCGCCCTCGCCATGATGGCTCTTTGTCTACATGGTGGGCGTGTCACTGGTCCACCTCAGAATGTAACCAACAGCGTATCCCAAACAACACAAGCTCTCAAGATTGCCATTGGGTGGTCTGTGGTTTCCTATGTTTTCCCCATTTTCACACCCAAACATCATGTTGTTGGTTCTAATTACCGTATGCATCAATATGATATATCTAATCTATATCATCTCCCAATAGATTCCCATTCCTTGGTCATTGCATTCTTTGGTATTTCTTCACCGCAGTTCCAGCTGTGATATGAGTCCGCCAAGGACAAAGTCAACGATGAGTTGGTTGATTGGATCGACTTGCTCCAACGCAGACACGAATACCAGGAGGCCATGGCATTGATACACTGACGTCATCTGACGTCCCATTCGTTCAATTGAAGCAAAACACACACAGAAGCCAACAATGCGCAGAAGTTCCAAATACCCCCAACACGACTGCCATTGTTTTCCAGAAATGGCGTGTTTTCCGAATTTCCCCAGCCGATGATTGCAGTTTTTTGCCAAATATCAGCGGTTTGAGGCAACCTTTCATGCATCCACTGCCCCCAGTTTTGTTCCCTCATTCTGTGTTGGTGCAGGTTCTGTCCTTCTCACACTTCTTGCCAAAAGTAGAGAATAATCCGGAGAAGAGGTACCTGACCTATCCGAACCTCGTGCCATTCTCAAGTGCTTGGAACAGCAGCTAGTTTGCTTTTCATCGTGGAGGTGAACATGAAATAATAATATGATGAAATGGTAGAGAAACAACCAGACGAAGTGTTGTAAATTGAACACATCAGATATAAATATTAATGGTACATTGATATATTTGGAGTAGATAATATCAATGGTGATGAGAGAATCATCATGGCCAATGAGATTCGCACTGTGCTAGGTGGGCCCCACGAGGCATCTTTAAAAACCATAGAACTCAGCCAGTTCTAAATCACAGCCATACATCGTCAACGGAATTGTTTTCAGCTATAAATCCCATTCTATTGATAAAGAGTATGCGATAATGGCGATAATGATCATTGATCATAAATCCCATTAAATCCCATTAACCATCATTTCGCAGACCACAAAAACGGCGATTCAATTCAATTATAGTACCCTCTGGTGAACTAACATAGCAATGGAAAATCACCATTTTTAATGGGAAAATCCACTATAAATGGCCATTTTCCATTGCTATGTTAGTTCACCAGAGGGTATAGTATATAATTCAATTGAAATGCCATGGTGCCTTGGTTTTTGTGCCTTACATGTCACCATTTTTCGTGGCAAAAAAAGGGGCCTTCAAAAAGTCACCAGCTAAGCCTAGGCCAAAGGCATCGGCTCGGACTACCTCCGAAGACGGGTGGAGGAGTTGCGCCCGAATCTCCATGCGCCCCGATCAATAAGCGAGCCATGGTGACCTGGTGGATGGGGAAATGGTCCCAGAAATCCAAAAGATTTGAAGATCATGAAGTGATGGATTGGGAATTACACCATGGAATTACATGGATCTAAGATTATGGACAAAATCTTCAATAACAATTAACAATAAATTACACCATCTCAATTAACAATAATGAGACCAAAAACCACCAAGATTGTGGGAATTACAATGAATTACACGAAAAATTGGGATTCAACCAGCAAACAGAGGGATATTACTAACATGGGATGATGGATTTGTGGGAAGCCAACCCAGGACACATGACCCGAGTTTGCCAGCTGTTTCTGTTGGATTTTCAGACATTTTCCCAGATGACAGAGGACCGGGAACTGTATTGTGGCAATAACTGAGAATTGTTTGATCATCATCATAATCATCATCATAATCATCATCATCATCATCATCACCATGTGTTATAAAATGATATAGATATATTATAGATTCATTTGTTATAGGTTTATAAGATTTATATAAGATTTATATAAGATTTATATAGATTCATGTGTTATAAAACGATTATATAGATAATGATATATTATATTTGTGTGTATAGTAGTACATTTGGAGATTTACATTAATAATAATGATCAGCATCATCACCAGTTTCCCCGCTTGGCCGTGATATTCTCGCGGACCACCCTGGGAAGGTGTTTGGCCACACGCATTTCGGTTATGACCTGGAGGCGGATGTCGCCACCAGCCAGCCAATCTTACATGGGAGATCCTAAGGCGAATATCTCGACAAGACTAGTGAGCGATTTAGACCCAGTTTCCTCCAAAAAACACTATTCCATGGAAATGGGTAGTATGAAATCGTTATAAATTCATATAAATGCTTTAGAACCCACATATATATATAATCGATATCCATTTAAATCAGATCCATAAAAATCCATATAAACCCGTATAATTCAACGACCCTCACAGCGGTTCCTGCCAGGTGGAGGGCATTCGCTACGTGCAAGCACCACTGTCCATGCGCGGGAACTCGTGACTACCGCTCCCGGAGGCTGGAGGTCATCCTCCGGAGCTGGGAAATCCCCGAACGAACTACAGTAACTATATAGTTTTTTCAATGAGAAAAAGCGGTGAATCGGAAAAATCATGGAAAAAACATGGAACTATATAAATGGTGGGTTTTCCATGGTTTTCCGGCAAGCCATGTTTGATACTTGACATGAAACTGAAGCGAGATGAAAAGAGTTTCCTGGCACAGCCAATAAGAAACCACGCCCTGTGCAAGTTTACCACGTGGGGTAGTATGAAAGACCGTACGCCCTCACACGTTAACGTTTTACCTTTTCTGACACATTTGTTACATAGCTATGGAAAATAAATATGTAACATTATGGTATTAAGTATGTTACATAGCTTTGGAAAATATATCATCAATGGATAATCAGATGGATAATTGCTTTTAATTACATAGCATTTGTCACCAATTATCCATCTGATTGCTGATTGCTTGTGCCCCCAAGTTGTCCTCGCTGGACCACCAGCCAACATCCGCTGAGGTCCTCAGAACGACATTCCCGTGGAACCACGGTGGCCGCTTCGCCTAAACAACATGCTGTTGATGGCAACTTCTTGGAATCTGTTGTTTTTTTCACGATTTTAGGGTGATTTCATGGGAAATTATGGGGAATGAATGGTTATTTCATATATTTCATGGGGTTTAATTGGATTCTGTAGTGATTCAATGTGATTAAATTGTATTAAATTATATTTTTATAGTGCTTTCATGATGATTCATGGGAATTACTTCTGGTTTACCGGAAGGTTTAATGGAATAATCAATCACATCATTTGCTGGAAAATCCACCGTTACAGATGATTTTCCCATTTCAATGGCCATTTAGTTCGGGGATTTCCCAGCTAGCCAGGCTTGATTACCGAAGGGTGGTTCAAAACTAACTGCAGCTACAGTAATTGCTTTGAAGAATGTTAAATCCATTTGAGGTTGAACATTGTCATCATTTTCTATACCATGCGGTGTCATGAAACATGAGTTTCCCAGCTATGAGCCTCCATATGCCTCCATTGATATATGGTTTTGCCAGCTATAAATCGTCAGTTATGATCTTCCCAGCTATAAAATCATCAAGACCTTCATTGGTAGATGGGTTTAGCCAGCTATAAACCAGCTATAAACTTTCATTCAACCATGGTTTTTAAATCTTTTTAGCCTTCAGAAAGCCCCAGTGCAGCAATCGAGGCACTTGGCGACTTCCCAGACGGCTTGCCGTTTTCGCACCCGTTCATGGCCGGGAAGCTTCGGGATGGATTGGGCACGGCACGGGCACAAGGTCGGTTGCAGCACATGCCAAGAAACAGACTTTTTTTTATACTTATTTTGAAATAGATATACTATGGAGAAGAGACCTAGGGCGCATTGGCCTGAAATTGCTCTCTCAGAAATTCTCAGAAGCTTTTCGCCGTTCTGAGCAACTTAGAAGAAATCAGCATCCCACCACCCAAGAAATTTCCCATCCAATGTACGCCACAGGCACCCAGCCCATGGTTCACATATATTTTGGACCTTCCCTTGCAGACTGGTATGATACCACTGCGATCTGGAACACGCTCTCCCCAATAGCAATGGACCGCGACGAATGGGATCAAATTGTTTTTCCGCGGAGTTTGATAATTCACTCGAACACTGCTGACGTGTAGTTCGTACAGTTACAGCCGCTGCTTGGACTGCATTTCGCTTGGCAAAAAAGATATACTATGATATACTGATCTACTATGATATACTGTAGTATACTGTTATACTTATGGTTGACTGTTTCTTGATGCTTTTTGGCTCTTAATCTCTCGTTGGAAGACTAGTGTATATCTTGGGATAATGAATGATGACTTGGCAAAGTGAGCTCCCGTTTTCCCAACACGAGGCCGATTCGTAACTGCAGATGTAGTGTGTAACCGGGTCACTTATTAAACAAACAACCTTCGAGCTCGGATATCTTGGCATTTTTACCTTGAAACCGCGTTCCATCTTCAATCATTTGATTGATTTAAGCGAAATTTTGCACGTTCTAAACCCATTATGGGAAAAGGCATGGTTTCCCGTGCCCAAGAAACGATCAATTTTTTCCACTTGAGGTGTGGCATTCGCGCAGCGGCTGGGCACCAAAGAGCCTGGCCCCCAGTCGACCAACATAGAGCTATAGCCAAGTTGTTTGTGGCGTTTTCCGAAACGAACATGATTTACAAATGGTGGATTTTGCCATGAATCGACTCTAGCTTTTAATCATGATCCATGCGATCCCCAATGGATTCCATTTAATCCCAGGACATGTACACTTTAACCACCATTTACATCCATGAATAGCCACTAGTCCATTATCCATTTTCCCATTAATGTAAATGATAAATATGATATGATGCAAACAAAATCGCAGTAAATTGTAACATATTCATTATCCCATTACAAGTAAATATAACGGCTAACATCATATTGAGTTATTGGGATAGTGGTCAATCAACAAACTACATCATTTTATAGTTACGGTGGGTGATGGTCAATCATATAACATCATTATTGTTTATATAATACATAGAGAGTTATAATTTTAATTATATATGTATTCCATTGCATATGTACAATTGAATAAACCAAATATAAATCAATAATATATCATGGAATCAATACATCATTTTTGTTGAATACATTATATATATATATGTATATATATACCATTTGGTTATTTAACATAGCCATGGAAAGATCCACCCATTTTTTATAGGTCAACCATCTATTTCTATGGGCCATCTATACCATGGCGATGTTAAATAACCAGAGGGTATACATATAGTTAAATTCCATTCCGTACTCCATGATTTTCCAGGGTATCACCCAAGTGGCTCAGGTCAGGGCGCTTGGTCGGCCTATGTCGAGCGCTACGGCCGGCGGCCGGACGTCACGCCAGGGGAGCCCAGATGGATCTCAGATTTTTCGCCAAGGCCGCAAGATGCCGCAAGAATCCAGAGACAAATGGTGAAAAACTATAGGAAGATCTAAAAGAACAATTTTTGGGATTTTGGATGATTTTTTAGCTTATTTTAGCTGACTTTTAAGGTTTTTTTTGAAAGTCTAATAGAGGATGAAATCTCAAGTCACAAGTGTCAACAGTGCAAAGGAGCTGCCATTTGTCACCGCGAATGCAGAAAAGTGAAATCTGGCTAAGGGCCCTTGGACAAAAAAATCAAGGAATGAATTCAGTGGACATGCATGTGCCAACAGTGAATGAATCGGACAGCACAGAACTTTCACCGGTATACTTTTCTTTGGCACTTGCATGTTCAATGGCTTCTTGCGTGGTGATGCAAACAGGGTCTTTCAGCCACCTTGAAAAGTTCTCACGAAGTTTTGCATCAACTTTGGTCAAGCCATCGCTAAACTGGTACTGCGTTGGAACCCAACGAATGCTCTCTAACGGAGCCTGCTCTTGGAGCGATCGAATGCTCACCA
>Ga0126342_10004956_pt1 | contig 23010 bp, 17 predicted proteins | sample Cyp1metagenome_FD_92528 | JGI IMG/M metagenome (GOLD analysis project Ga0126342, IMG submission 92528) | Coral microbial communities from Lord Howe Island, Old Settlement Bay, Australia - Cyphastrea 1 metagenome | ecosystem: Host-associated > Invertebrates > Cnidaria > Coral ...
CGTTAACATGCCCCCCCACCCCACCCCAACCCCAAGACAAAGAGCAATACTCAAAAAAGAAGCAAAACGCACGTACGGTTTTCCTGCCGTAGGCATAAACATGGAGGTGTGAAGTAAGCAAAATGGATGTAGAACCTGATGTATATAAGCACATATACAGTATCTAATAGTATAGGCCTACATGCGTTCACCCATTAGAATGGATCATAGAGACAATCTGCAATTCTGGGGGTTTCTCTTCAACATCCGCAAGCCATAAAAATGGAGGAGCTTAGCCAACTGAAATTTGTCCCAAGAAATGAGACCTCAAGATGAACAAATCCAGCTGAAGGGGAAGAAATGAAAACACTAGTTTCCAAATCCACCCACTCATAAACAGGATACACCACGTACAACCCCAAACCTATCTTATCTATCTATATTATATCTATATCTATACCTATATCTATATCTATACCTATATCTATATCTATACCTATATCTACATCTATACCTGTATTTAGCTATATCTATCTATATATCTATCCATATCTAACTATTTCTATCTATTTCTATCTATTTCTACCTACCTACCTAGCTACCTAGCTGCCTGGCTACCTGGCTACCTACCTACCGACCTATCTATCTATCTATCTACCTACCAAGCTGAAGCGGTCAGCCGAGCATGTTGGTCCCATAGAAGCAGGGTCCCCCAGTTGTGTTTGTTGGCTTATACACCCCAATAACTAAAACTACGTGCTATAGTTACTCCCAGTTATTGGAGCTACATATATATACATATATATATAATTATATATATGACATTTTAAACCAACTATCGGACCGGGGGGCCCCAGTTTTTGTATCCCCGGAGTCCGGGAGACGCCTCATAGCGACCAAAGCATTCGCAGAATTGCTGCATCTGCGCCAAGCGGAGTCCTCGGCACCTCAACGGCGGCCATGGGGTCGCCATGGGGAAGATCACCCTGGCACCGGGAGTATGAGGCACCCACAATGGCTGTACCATCTGGTTGTGACTAACAGTTTGCCATGGAAAATCGCCATGCTATTAATAGGTAAACCATCTATAAATGGGCCATTTTCCATGGCTATGTTAAATAACCAGATGGAATATGGACACAACGTTGGCGAAAATAAGTTGGGTAAAACAGGATCTGCGACAAAATAGCTGGCAACGGGATGTTCATTTACTGCTATGGTGAGGTCTTGATCCCCAATATTCTTCGTTACCTAAGAACATGTCAAGGATGGCTATCTAAGGTGGCGAAACAGACATTGATCAGTGGAATGATGGGCCCTCCGGTGGAATCTTGATTGCAGGGTGGCGGATAAAGCCCCAGTAGAGACATATGTTGTTTGATCTTCACCAGCTTCCAACTGACTTAGAACAAAATAATAACATCGTAAATAAATAATAACATATTCATATAATATATATATTATATATTATATATTATATATTATATATTATATATTATATATTATATATATTATATATATACATATTATAATATAATATATGTAATATATATATATATATACCATAGTATATATATATACACCACAAAACAATAGAAGCAACGAAGGTTTGCGACTTCACCCGACGTAAGGCCGGCGCTTCTTGCAAATGACCTCTTGGGACTGCCAGGCCTCGACGGGTACATCGGTCCATCGGGTTTTACCATGGGAAAAGCCATGGTTTTTTACCATGTGAATAGTGATGCTAAAAACCATGGTAAAATATGGTAAAATAGAATAGTTAATGGTAATATACTATAGTTAATAGTAAATGGTAATAGAATAGTTAATGGTAATATACTATAGTTAATAGTTCTACATGCTAATAGCCATGTTGATAGTGTTAGTTGAGTGAATTGGTGAATAGAATGTAGATTTTTCCGTGTGAATATTAATTTGTGTTTTTTTTAACCATGTCTAACTAGATGTTAAACCATGTGAAATCAGAATGGGAAAAACCTGACATCGTTGTTTTTTCCCTAAACCAATCGAGTTTAAGAATTCCAAATACACATGCTTAACATCTAGTTCGCTACTTGTATGTTTTTGTCCATTATGACTGTTTCACTATTAGACAGTTTTTACACATAGTTCCATGGTCGATCAAACTACTCCAATCCTTCCAACTTCGATAGAAACATCGTTACTATTGTTTCGCTATTCTGATCATGGCATCGTAGAATGTTGTTTCAAGAGTTGGATTGCGACTACTTTGCTCGGCGGAAAGACAAAAAAACTCAACACTGGCCTGATCCTGAACACTTGGGACTTGGGCTACCTCATCACCAATGGTTTTATACTATAAACAATGATCATCGAATTGGATGAATTTGGGCTCCAACGCCCCCCCAAATGACTAACCACCATTAACCAGTATTGGCACTGATTCAGCACCATTAAACAATCTTACTCTTCAGTAAACTGACAGTTCAACCTTGAAAATCAGCCATGTTTAGTGGAAACTTATCATTCAACCCCCATAGTTGATCATAGTTGGGGGGAAACCCATGGTGTGACCCGGGTACCTGGATGATGCTGTGCAGCAAATCCACCAAGCGCGCTTGCATGGCATCCTGGCGCTTTCATGTCACGCATGAAAGGGAGTCCCTTGCTGTTCCGGACAAAAAACACACAAAAAAAAACACAGACCCAGTTTCTTCAGATCTTTCATGATGAAAGCGAGAACAATCTCAACATGGGGGCAGGGCATTAAAATCTCCTGCTTGCTGGCTTCAACCAGCCTGAAACATATTAGTCTGGTTAGATATGGTTAGATCATCCCAAAATTATCCCAAATTTAAGGTTAAGAAAAATCAAGATAGATCAAGCAGATTTGAATCCAAGCAACATTTTTTTTGATCATTTTTTGGAGCATCCAAGGACTAAAGTGATCAACCTGCTTGTGGAGACCCCGGCCGCGAGGCCTTGTCATAGGTTTGATCGCAGCGAGTACAGACCTAGGTCCCAGGTTTTTGATGATGTCTATGATGTACATATGAATAGCGGAAAACACATATACTATAAGTTAATTTTTAATGCCATGCACAAATTAGGCTCGTCCCCTATCGGTAGTGCGGATTTCTGCGTTCTCAGACTTTCAGACGACTCATGCAAAACAGGGGTATCGGTATAGGGTCGTCCCCTTATCGGTAATGAAGGTTTTGCACACCTTTCAGTAAGGCCAAGGCGAAGCAGCACTAAATCAGTACACAATAATTTGGTCGCTTACTTACATGTATATATATGTATATGTACACATATACATATATACTATATATATACACTATATATATACTATATATATATACTATATATATATACTACATATATATATATATAAACACCATATATATATACTATATACTATATATATACTATATATATACTATATATATACACTATATATATAAATGTACATATATATTTATATGATATAGTCTAGTATCAAAATAGTATCATACTATGCTCATGTTTGATGGCTAAATCTCTTGCTTCTTGCTGAGCCATGCCCGAGATCGGTCAAAGGTCCAGGCCCAAAGACCGGGGCCGCGGGTAGGATGCGATGTCACGTCCACGTGGCTAGCCTCGCAACACCTGCAGTTCGTGTGGGATTAGCCTCTGGTGACATGAAATCTATATATATATAAACACACATCCATATATATATATATATGTGGCCAGTGGCTAGCTGAGAAATCCCATATGCCCTCCGGTAGTCAACTGTAGCAATGAAAAATCCTCTATTTCTAGATGATTTTCCATGTCCCCTTTTAAATTGGATTTTCCCATTGCCACGTTTGATGACTGGAGGGTGAATGGGCATTTCCAGCTACGGTTGATGACACAGGAGGATGTTTCAGCTTGTGATCACCAGGATCAACCTATTGCTGGAATGACCCTCCAAGAACTCTATGAGTGGTTGCTGTTGGTGAACAACCTAAACATGATATTTAAATGCCCATGATTCAGCAAATTTAAGTGAGGAGTGTTCAAAACTCGCGATGTCATACCTTTGCACTGCAGAACAATTTCTGCAGCAATGTTTATAATAGGTTCAAATAATCCTAGATACACTAGATACCCTCTGGTAAATTGACATAACTATGGAAAATCACCATGTTTCATGGGGAAATCCACTATAAATGGCCATTTTCAATAGCTATTTCGACATAACCAGAGGCTAAACCCAGCAAATCCAAGCGCCCATGGCCATGGCCATGTCACGCCTCTGGCAGGACACGTCGCGCAAGATGAGCGGAAAGGCCGGGCTCTCGAAGTCCAGGCCATGTTGGAATGAGCTCACCTTGTAAAACACGAATTGACCATTGGATATCTCGGGATATGGAGATTTCATATTCACAATATATATATATATATTAGGATATATATATATATATATGTATATATATATATTAGAATATATATATATATATATAATAAGAATATAATGTATATATAGTATGTTGATCTGGATATGAAAATCATGAACTTCATATATATCATATTCACCATGTTAAATATCCATACACAATATTCATGGATATTTCACTGATGAATCCATGGAGGTCCAGCATATCAGCATATCGTGACACACATGGGAAGATCCCGGAACTTTCGAACGATTTTCCAGTGGGGAATGATACTCCAAATCGTCTACCCGGCCTGGTAAACATACAAAAAACTATGGGAAATCACCATGCTATTAATGGGGAAATTCACTATAAATAGCCATTTTCAATAGCTATTTTGACATAACCAGAGGGTACATCTACAATATGTAAAACTCTCTCTCTCTCTCTCCATTAATATATATATATCCATGTATAATGGATGAACTAAACATACTTCCCCCATCTGCGAATAGCTGAAATGGTCGGATTTGGGGTGCCCCTTACCACACCTTGGATACATCAACTATGGGCCTTACGGTCAACGAAATCGTCATTTTGAGGCTCTGAAACCATCTGCCATTTTTTTTTTGGTGCATCCCAGCACGTAAGTGGATGTAAGTGATTGTAGGATGTAAGTCGGTCACAAATTGTAGTAAACCATGTATTTTGGGGCAAACAAATCCCTTAAGTATATTATAGTTGGCTGCCATGATATGCGAGGCGTAGCCACTTCGTAATGACATCCCAGTAATGACTTGACCCATTTTGAGAGATCTGAACATATGGCTGTGTAAATGTATGTAATAGACAACATGCTAAGAATCCATTGGATCTTTTTGGGTCCCAACATATTTTTTCAGATAGGCTGATCATCTCCAAGTCTCTGTCTGGTGACTGGTGAATCCAGACCCTCTTGGGGGACCTGAGAATCTTGTTACCCGAAATGACATGGTAAGTTAACAGTTTGCTGCTATTGTCTCATGGCCCATAGAAATAGTTGATTTACCCTCTGGTAAACTAACATAGCTATTGAAAATGGCCATTTATAGTGGATCTACCCATTAAAAATAGTGGTTTTCCATAGCTATGTTAGTTTACCAGAGGGTACCTATTAAAAATTGTGATTTCCCAGTTCGCTATGTTAGTTAAACACAACCATAACTGCGCAGCTCAGCGTCGCCTTCACGATCTCGCACATGTCATCACGGAGATGTTCCACCTGGAGAAAAATCCGAAAACATCCGTCGTGGGCGTATCAATTGAATCCAGAGCTTATATGGAGGTTTCCTGAAATGGTGGTATCCCAAAATTGATGGTTTATAATGGAGAACCCCTATTTTAGGAACCCCCCATATGATCCAAATCTTGTATGATCCAAATATAGGATCATCGTGGGATATAGGACAATCATTTTGATTCTATAATGAAATTGTGGAATTCGAACAATGAACATATGCGATTCAACAAGGAACACATATCTGATTCAACTGAGAACATATTGGAATTCAACGGATTTAAACGTGGGATTCAACCATGAAAATTTGAAGATTATCACCATTAGAATGGTGTTTAAGCACAAAGCTTTGAGACAAAATCAATCCCCACCGACCTAACCATAGGAATTTCCCAGAGGTGTGTGACACTGAGCAATGGCTCATCCCACTTGGTAAGTAGCTTATATCTGATTCAACCATCAACATCCATCAACCAGATCCACCTAGGTTCTTACTGGGATGAGCCGATATCATTCATGGTGAGGTCAATGTGATTTATCTAATTTGCATCCCGGCATTTGGCAGTACCCTGGACGTATAAATGGAATGTTAATGAAATTTGACCATCTTACAAATGAGAACAATCTCACACTGGGTGTGTGTGCTTGTGTCTATTTTGATGTAATATATACTATATACCCTCCTCTAACATAGATGTGGAACACCCACCATTTCGAGATCATGTCCGAACGGGGAAGTGGGTCATGTAAACAGGCGCTAGGACCTTCCAAGCGTTTGGCGCTGCTTCCTTTAGCCATGGCTTTGCCAATGAGGTATACCCCCAACATAACATTTTTTCATGAAATGGGGAAAGTTATGATTAACTAGTATTAACTATGTGATGTTAGGGTACCGTACCCTTTGCAAAAAAAAACCACACTAGAGTGAGAATCCTTGAACCTAGACCTCAACACAGAAGACTCCCCGTTTGTTCGCCTTTCGCAAGCAACAAACAGAGTCATACAAAATATTTTTTGAAGTCATAAAGTCATCCAACGATGGTGTGGCACTTTGGTGCTCGACGATTTGAAATTCTGAGTAGAGACTACTTTGATCTACCCTCTGGTAAACTAACATAGCTATGGACAATCACCATTTTCAATGGGTAAATCCACTATAAATGGCCATGTTCAATAGCTATGTTAAATTACCAGAGGGTATTCTACTTTGATAACTCTGACCGGGGAAACCCATTGACAGTACCAATTCCTCAAGGAAGCAAACACGCAAAAAGCTCGTGATTAGGTTCCCACATGCTTAGATTTGCCCACTGACCTCCCAAGCAAAACCCTCACATGTTCCCAGAAAGCTTCTCACCATGCTGCAGCAATACCATTCTAAGTAACCTTCAGAAAATCCACCAAGTAGGGCCCCAAACAATAGACCTAAACTGGCTTGTTGGGCTAAGTGGGAGGGATATCGGCCGGATGTCGAAATGAACCCACCAGCAGGGAAGTCGCCCTGTGCCTCCTCTCTAAGGGAGTCATCCAGCTTGAAGATTTGAATGATGGCCTCAGGTCGAAGGATAATCCTTAAAGGGTAACCCGGGCGAATCCTATCCCTCGTTCACTTTTGAAAAAACACCCCTTAAAAATATGTGTAAATCCGCTACGAAACTATAGCTTATGGATGTTTTCGGGGCGTAATAAAAATACTGGGATTGAACGAGTAAATGCCTTCGTGGGTATCCCAATGTGGTGGATCAATTTTCCAACCTTGGTTGTGATGATAATGTGTGAATCTGACATCACGTGGCAAACAGTACAACTTTCTGGGCTTTGCAACCAACAGCACTTTCGTTCGATCGGTGCTGTTTAGTTCATAGATTCCGAAGCATTCAGATTTACGCAAGGACATGACTACAAATACAGCCAAAGTAGTGGCCTCAAATACCAGGTCTTTGAGCAGTTTTGAGCTCGTCTTTCCCCTTGTTTTTGTTGTACAAGGTCCCTTAAATAGTAGGCAAAAAACATGCTCATCCCAGCGCTGGGACGGATTGATGGCTCGAACAATGATCCCATGAAAAAACAACAAGAACAAGAACAACACCAGATCTAGAGCGTAGATTTAGCATCAAGCAAATCAAGCAAATCATAATCACCAGCCGTAGTTCTATGAAAATGGGGGCTGATACATGCTGATACCCCAAGTTGATGACTTTTAGATACTTTTAGACAGGGACCATTCTTTGATAATCCTTGTTGTTTTTTCACCCGAAATGCTCAATCAAAATCAATCAAAGCTAGCAAACAACTGAGCCACTGAGCTACTGAGCATCCAACACGCATGCATTCGATATTGATTGCCCCCGGCGCAGCCCGCCTATGTGGCGCTGAGATGATCTAAGATGCTCAGGAAACCAGTCGTGACACATGCCATACCATGTGACCAGCAGTTATCATGTTTCATGTTGGCCAGTTATCTAACCATGGGGGACTCTGAAAATGATATAATGCACAATGCTTCGATAAGTGGAAAGATAAACATGAATATATGATTCGCTAGTCACATACCATCCGTGGCGAAGGTAGAGATACCCTCCAGTTACAGGAGGAAGCCATTGGGCCATCTCTCAAGCTTGAGAATATGGGGCTTACCACATCACAGTCTCAGTGCACATAGTTCTCAATAGCATACATCATGCACACATGCTATATAACATACTTTAAGTATGTGTATATATATACTTATCATATATATATATTGTATGTATGTAATATATATATATATATATATAATGCGATACATGTCACAGTATCTGTCTATCTAGTATCATATACATATATATATATGTATCCATTAATCTCAGAAACTCTAGTACAAATTCAACATGAAATCATCTAGATATCATATTATATATATATATATATATCATATTATATATAATATGATCATGTATATATATATATACACATGCATATGAAGGACGTATATTCATCAGCCCCCTGCGCCGCACCGTCCAGGGATGAAGGGGAAGGACCACTTCTCTTCCAGCTGTTGCCTGGGGCGGCCGTTGGGCGGCCGTAGCGAGCTCGTCATGGAAAGTCACTGGGGATCATCAAAGAACAGGTGAAACCCATGTGAAACCCATGTGAAACCCACGTGAAACCCATGTGAAACCCATGTGAAACCCATGTGAAACCCAATGAAACCAGGGATTTCAATGGATTCGATTCAAGTGGCAAACACGCGAGATTTTCGATCTTTGTCCGTGCAAAAAACGAACTCCTTGGGACACATTCATTTTCCTTGGGATTTCACCATGAAACTGATGGATTGTCGATGAAGACCAGTCCTGATGGTTCTAAGCTTGTTCAAAATTGGTGTATGATGCTTGAGGGTGCATCCCACTTAGCAAATATGTTTACCCCCAGTTATATGGAATATCCCCACTCAAATATTATATATATATGGGGTTATATGTTATATATATATGATTATAAACTTTTTAAACCGCTTACTGAGTGGGATGCACATCCAAGCGATCAAGCTGTCATATGCTTGGCCACTGGCATGAACGGCTTGAACTATTATTTTTGACTCTGACTGCAACATGTAATTGCCGAACCTTAGGGGTCTTCGATTTTCACCCACAGCACTTGGTGTGAGTTCAGCAGTCTCAGTCAATCCACGTCTCACTATGGCTGTCCGTAGATACCCTGCAAAAATGTCCGGAACTTGGCAGGAATTGAATATGTCGCCCAATGCCTATATGTATAAATAATCATGTATATATATATATACATATTGTTTAAAGAACCATGGGCCCACCAAACCAAGTTTTATTCAAGACATACTGTAAATCAGATTGTGAAGTCTATCCCAAGATTGATTGGTTGAATAAGTATGAATAAGTCACCTACATCTTTCCATTGCCAAGGACACGGCCATATCAGGTTCCTTGTATTTTAATATGGACATGGGTTTTAAAAATCGTCAAGTTGTGCACATTGCGGCACTTTATCCAGGCTAATGCACTGATAAAGATTGGAATCAACTGGAGGCCAGTGAGTCACCCATTGGTCGCTACAGGACAATTCACCCCAAAGGTCTGTATCATATAATATATAAATATATTATAGATAATACATTATAATACGTATATTAAAATACACCTACACAGAACTAAACTTCAAAAATGGTCCCATCAACTTCAGTATCTATCCCATGAACATAGGTACAATGTGGGGCCCAGTTGTATATAAGTTAGAAACCCAATGAATATTTGAGTTCTATCCCCCTTATCAACATTAATCAACCCTAGCAAACCAAGTTGGAAGTCAACTTAGCTATCATAAATCAGTTCCAAATCCATGAAATCCCCATATCTTTGCCGGTTGAATCACCATTTTCGCAATGGTTTCACCCATCTTCCGTCCGATTTTTAAAGGGCAACAACCGCAGGCCTTAGCCGCTTCTGTCTCCGAATGGCTGCAGCATGAGGATCCTGCGGTCAGGGGTCATGGGATGGGTGGCTTCAATGGGGTTTTCCTTGAATGGAGGACCCCAAAAACACCGTTTTCAATTGTCTTTTCAATGGGGAAACAATATGATACTCCGTGATAATTTAGGCGATCCATTCATTCTTGGGGTCGATGATTCTGACTGGTCAACAGCTCTGTCCCTTTAGCAGAACCCAAAGTGCGCTCTATCACCTTGTCTATAACCAGCCAGCAACAAGAAGGTGTCTGGACCAACATGTGGAAAAAACTTGAGAGGATTCTCAGCAAGTGGACCCATCTCTTACTAGCCTTTGCTCAGGGAACTGTAATTGCATATAACTATCATTCTTCATGTTCTGTTCTCTATTAACACCGTCTTTGTTACAATCTTGTTCTATTTCAGTGACTCCAGTATCTGTCAGATTACATCGATTATCATGGATTGATATCTATAATTATTACTACATTATCATCCATTGATTACACAAGTTATAGATGTCCGTGATAATCTAATTGGAACATCTATAACTTTATATGGTAACATATTGATATTATATTATATGCTCATATATGTTATCATTAACATTAGGACAGTCTATGAGTATAAATTAATTATAAATGTTTCAGTTCCAAGATACATCATAGATGTTTCAATTACATTCAATTACAATATGATTATAACTTATAAATATCTATGATTATAGAAGACAATCTATGTTCCACGACGATTATAGGATATTTCAGTTGTTGATATGTCGCCTTCTTGGAACATCTTGGAACCATGTCGCCAGCCTCAGCATCTCTGCCCGGGATATCATCGTCACTTTCATCTCCTCGCGGAGAGATCAACGTTGTACGACGTCAATCCATTGGTGAATCATCATTTTCCCCCTGCAAGTAGCAATTGAAGGGGGATATGTTGGAGGTATACCGGGTATACACCTCACTTAACAGCATCATGGAAAACTGTTTCTTTATTCAAAACACACACACACAACCTGTAAACATGTGGTTCAACAAACAACCTTTTTCGTTCATGGTTTCAGCGGCTTCTAGTATATAGATATATATATATGGTATATTTACCTACAAAAAATGGTGTAAATGTTGCTAATATTCCACACAAGGACCAAGATCTCTTACATTTGTTTAAGAACAACATGGGATTTTGTGTCATAAACCTATCACTTGGGATCTATACCATGCGTAATGATGGCATGGGGTCAAGTCATGGGGGTAGAATTTCCCATGTCCCAAAGTGGGGGCCCCCTAGATACCTAATTATAAGATAAATGTTGCTTTATAAACTTTATAAATCCAATAACTCTGGTTTTTTAATAAATCCCATCACTCTAGTTTTTGAATATTATTGTTACTTGTAAATTAAAACTATAGTATTCATTGGGGTGAAACTAAATCAACCTTAACATCACGTTTCAGGTGCCTGGTGGAAGGTCACGGAGGTCTTGTGAAAGCTCCTTCAACCTGCGTGCCTGGCGCAATGGTCTTTTTTACCTGGAGAAAGAAGTTCCATAGGCACCTGATATGATTAACATATATATATATAATATAATTGTAACAATAATTGCATATATAATTTATGTATACATATATATATATATATAATCACAATGAAGCTGAAGTATAGATAAAAATTTGGACATGTCTTTAAGAAAAAAACACTGACTACAATGGGAATATTTGGTTGAAAACACATTTTATCTACTCCAGCATGACTATATATGTATATGTATGTAGTTTCAGTAGATCTGCAACAGGACACACAGATTGGTGAAACATATCGAAACATACAATTTTTTTAGGGGGCATCATGGGGCTGGACTATAGGACATGAGAGAAGTGGCGGATTTTTTCGTATGCTGAGCCTGGATTTATTTCCCTGGTTGATTTATTCATATACAATGTCATACAATGTCAAATTTTAACAAACTGCTAATAGCGGAAACTACGGAAACAACTTTGGTGCTTCTGACTCCAGGATTCTTTCCAGTGGAATTCCATGGCAAAGCACCTGGATCTCGCTGACATAGCTCATCATCTGCTGCCGGATCTCCTGATCTTTTGAGGGAAAGGCCCAACTGGCACCATCCTGGAAGGCCTTGAATCATGTCATAATATGAATGAAAATATATTGATTTGACACCAACAAAAAAACAAAAAATATGCGGATTCATTTTAGTTCATCCAACTTAGTACGCTTAGTTACAAAAGTTACGTTTTTGCATGTGCTTGCTTATAACTTACCATCCGGCCATTTAACATAGCCATGGAAAATCCGTTATAAATAGAGGTTTTAATGGGAAAATCATCTATAAATATCTATAAATGGGTCATTTTCCATGGCTATGTTAAATAACCAGAGGGTACAACATATTATAATTGTGACAAGTAGGGTTTAATAGACTGAGGTGACCTGCCCAGTGGCTACCCCAAACATGATATTTTTTAACCCAAATCCTGCGACTTCGATACCCTGCCAAAAACATTAACTGGCTAGTATGTAATAATAATAATAATGATAATAATAATAATTATTATAATAATATATAATAATATATAATAATATATATATATATATTTATTTATATATACCCCGCTCAAACTGGCAAAACATCCGACTCTCAAACTCGCCCCAAGCTCTACCCAGAAAAAAAATAAACATATTCCGCCACTTTCCATATTTTCCTCCGGGAGCTTACCAGGATGGATGATGCTCCCACTCCATGACTCCTCGAACCAACTGCTCTTGGTCCAGGTCTGCACCTCCTGTGATGCAACGGAGCAACGAATGGGAGAAAATTGGAGGAAAACATGGGGTGAATTGAAATCTCAAGGGATGAGTTCAGTGGCATCCCGAAGACCAAAGCGTCATGCGGGAAATGACCATTCCGAGCAGATTTCCAGAAGTCCTATGGCAAATGATCCTATTCATTAATATCTCACGAACCCATGATGATTTCCCAAACATTACACCCGTTGTTGGTTGTTTTTTTACCTGGAGTCGACCCAAGTGGAAGCGCTTCTACCCTATCCCTCAGCAGCCATAATCGTCTCGCTTGACCGTGGAGCTTCGCATAAACTTGTCAGGAACTATCCTGATCTATCCTGATCTATCCTGTGCATTCCTGTCTTGCCCACTTGGCGGCGTTCCAAGCGTTTCATTTCTGAGATAAATTGTAAACCCGTTGACAACACAAAAAAAACTAAAATAAGACTAAAATTACTGAATCTAATAAATATAAATAAAGTGATTCTAAGTGTATGGTAATCCATAAATTAAGCACCATTTAATCAGCCTGAGCTCGTTGGATCATGTGAGGATCACCGGCTGACGCTCCGTGGTTTAGTCCATCCGTATAGAAGGAAACATGTAGACCATGTAGATGTATATCTAACATTATCGAACCACTTTTTGTTGGATGTGATCTGGTTTTTGTTTCTTCATGTTCCCATTTCGATGGTTTGATCCCCAAATTCCTGGGCTCCTCATCCGGGTGCAGTTTCTCAAGATGGATTTTTCTCGGATGTTTGGATCCAGGTATCCCAAAGTGGTTGAAAAATCCGCTTCTGTCGTAGCCAATGTCTGGGTCCAAAAGGGGAGGACTCGAACTATACCAACAGATGGTTTCCTCAGAATGTGTTGAGATTTAATCAATATCCATCTTTTGATGGGCAACCACGATATATATATATATATATTCATATATTATATATATATATATTCATATTATATATATATATTCATATATATATATACATATAATGGTATTAAATCGTAAAAATCGCTTCATCCCCACATTTTCATGGTTGATCATGGTTGATCATGGTTGATCATGGTTCATCACCAAAAACTTGTATTATGATTTCCATTGATTTACCGGATCCCATCTCGGCACGGGCTCCTCCAGACTCTTGGCAGTTTGTTGATCGATCTCCTTTTCTCCCAGCATCTTCGACGTCTCCTCAGCCTGAAAATTCAGGTGCGATGGGTAGCCCATGGGGTTGTCCTGAAAGGCAGGCATAGAATAGTATGCAAACAACCATTTTTGTATATTTCTGTGGGTTGGATGGGATATCATGATATACAATTGAATATACATATAACCAATACTATGAGACTATGATATAAATCTGTCCGACTACCCAAAATCATGGTCATTGTATTGTAAACCATGGGACTTTGGGGTATCCCGGTATTCCCCATGTTTGGACAAACTCACAAATTCGGTTTCCCCTCTGCCATGTGAGGTGTGCCAAATGTTAAACCACAGGTGAAAACGAAAGACAACGCAGTTGTACATGTATGCAGCATTAACTCTGCACACACACAAAATATCTTTTATCTTCAATCCATACAGCGTACCTCAGTTGTTCTGACGGCATGTTTTTGTTGCTTTTGATACCTGTTCACTGTTCGTCATTTTCTGTGATACTCACGTCCCTGGTGGGTTCTCTCTCTACAATTTCGGCACGGATCATATACGTAATTGGTTTAAGGATAAAAAGGAAAACATGTGTCTTTTCCTCCCAGCAAGTATGACAAATTCCTCCAAATTGTCCTTTTGACTTTCGCATCCTTCAACTGATTCTGTGACTGGAGCATTTTTTCCATCATTTTCTATCAGTCCATCAAAATTAACCGCGTTTTCCTCTTTTATCGCCCCCAATCCTTTTCAAACTGGGTGCTTTCAGCCCATCACAAAAATATGAACGTCCATTTGGGACTATCATCCCACTTGTATGGATGGAAAACAAAACATATGGAATTCTTAAACAATTGGGAGCCCCAAATTTATGAATTATCATCATCTCCCCTATATTATATTCAAGTGGCCATTTTTTACGGGTATCCGCAATTTTCAGACAAACCCGTAGGACTGAAACAATATCCTCGTCTATTGATCCTAAGCTGGCTGGTGGTTAAACCTCCATTTCTACGGAAAGAATTCTCATGGTGTTGAACGTCGTACATGTCATGTGTTTCCACTGAGAATATGGGGGTTTCCTAAAATAAGGGTACCCCTAAATCATCCATTTTTATAGGAATGTACATTACAAACCATCCATTAACAGGGCCTCCATTTATGGAAGCCCCCATATAGCACCACTTCGAAGTGACCCATCACAGAAGCCCAAAACCAGCGTGTCCTCTTCCTCGGCCGGCTTCTCAGCTGCGTCTGGCATCTCTTCGTCGCCATCCCTGGAAGAGAAGAAGTGAAAAAATCATTTGGATCTCTCCAGGAATTTAACATAACTATTCAACATTGGCCAGATATAGATGATTTTGCCTATAAAAAGGGTGTTGTTCCATAGTTATGTTTGTTTACTGGAGTGTAAGCCTTTTCTTTGCCTGCCAAAGGACAATCATAGCCATCTACTACAAAGTTAAAGATATCTGGAAATGCGAATCAACACATATCGCAAAGTGATGCAAAGTGGAGTTCAACCCAAAACTGAGGGGATATGGGACTCACATGGACTTAAATCAAGACTCTGATGATGGCCATTGGAGATTCACCATTTCCCGAAGTCGAAATCCTCAGTTTTGGCCATATAAAATCCAATGAAAGTTAGATCCCATTGACCCATAGCAGTGGCTAGGGGACAAGTCCTTGCGGAACCGCAGTGGCCAGAAATTGACCTTTGGACCCTACTGAAAGAGATGGATAGCAATACAAAAAAGTGGCAAAACTCAAACCATGAAGATACAATTCACCCATTTTTACCCAGCCCAGGGTTGCCTTATTTCGAGCCAGATCTCGAAGTCATTTTTGGATCCCAGTTGGTACGTGCATTACCACCTCCCAAGAAAAAACATGGGCGATGTCCCCAAGGTTTGACATATAATTACGTGCGTGTATATATAGTGTATATTATATAGTCCATATCTCTTTAAGACTCAGGCTTCACATCAGAACTGCATGGATTAAAACCAAAGCTATGGCTATATATTAGGCAATTACAGTAGCCAGTTCTTACTTTGGGGTGCACTAATGCTTTTGTGGTTACTGTTGGATGGACAAAGAGCCATCCCTTTCAACCACTAGGCGTGGCCCTGGCCTTTCTTCCTCACACGGAGCATCCTGTGACATCGGAAAGGGTCGACCAACCGCCAAGTGGTTGATGGCAACAGATCAAACACAGGGTATCAATCCACCTACAACATTGATTTATTATTGCTATATTATTGCTTATTTATATATCTATAGCCCATATATATAACACCCTTTATTTCCATATATGGGTTTGTCTGAAAATAGGCTATATTCCCAATGAAATAGCCATTTCATAGGGATAATGATCAGCAAAACCATTGGGTTAAAAGGGGTTTAGCCTATTTTCAGACACACCCATATATAAATCTATATATAAATCTATTATATATCTATAGCCCATATATATAACACCTTTTATTTCCAATATATTACCATTCGATTTTAGAGCTAGATCATTCTGAGCCATTACCCCGTCAAGACACGGACATGACTCCGAAGGTGCCGATCCTGGATTCCCAGGACCCATCGAGAAATATCAGTCACCCCCCTTGGAACATAGCCATGGTATAGATGGCCCATAGAAATAGATGCTTTACCTATAAAAAATGGTGATTTTCCATGGCCATGTTAAATAACCAGATGGTATCTTGTAATCTGATTGGGCGACAGTCTTGCAATCTGATTGGGCGACGGAAACAGTCACATTTGCAGATTCCGTTCCTCTATGTGCTGAATTTCCATTAGACGCTTGATTAGCAGAGCGGAATCATTTGTGCTGGGCATTAACGATCTATTTCCCCATCGAACTACCAAACTACTACAGTAACCCATACAACCTACCATTGGCCATTAGGTTGATCCACTTAGCCCGACAAAAACTCACGTGCAGCTTGCAACCTACCAAACCAAACCAGGAAACAATCACCCCAAGGACGTGCAAAACAGAAACATCCAAACACATCAATCCTGACCAGAACATCTTTCCTCAACCAAACAGCACCTTTTTTTGTGTACAGAAAAAATGGCAAAACCTTCAATCATCAACCGTTGTACTCAGTATATCCAACATGGAGCATCATTGAGCCAAACTACCGGCAGTAAACAAATCATTTTTGGGAGCCCAAGCTGTTGCGTTCCATGTTAGATTTCCACGAGCAGATCAAAAAGGTCACCTTGAACTTCCAGAGATGGTTCCAGGGGACGTTTACAGGATACCTCCGAGAAATCACTGGGCAAAATACCATGGTTTCCTAGAGATGTTCTTTGAATTCATGATAATGATTGACCCAGTTCCTTCACTGAGCACCTGCTCCTCTTTGTCATCCACTTCCATGGCTTGTGGTATTTTGAGGTCGGCCACCTGTGCTCACGCTCTGAGGTGATCTGGGGCGATCCAGCTGAAGTGAATTTCACCAACCAAAATGACAACTAAATGATTGGACTTGAGCATTTCATCATTGAACATTGGCATTTAAAGTGGGATAAAACCAAAGAACGGGTGAAAATGGTGAAATTCTTGCGCGTTCAAACTGACCATTGAAGCAAGAGCAATTGAGATTTTTCAATGGACTTAACTAGGCAACATCAGGAGTTCTTCACTGCAAATTGGATCAAATGGATGTACCCTTCTGGCAACGTGGCAGGGGTAAAGCCGAAGCAATAAACCAGACCTGATTTGGGTTACATCATGCATCCGAGTGGTGGTTGGGTTCAAACCCAGCAAAGTTCGTAAACTTCGCACACCCAATAACAATGATCAATAACGAGCAACTCCTTTTTCAACAATCCACCATTTGGATCCATTTGGTCTCTTTAAACATATACAACTGTAACCTCAGAAGACCGACCAGGACTCGTTTGCCTGAGATCTAAAGGAAATTAGCGGAATATCTATCCCAGTTGCCAACCGCTTTTCATCATTTACTTATGCCCCATGTTTTTTCTTTGTGGGGGGTCCTGTTTTGCATCAGATGTAGGGAAATGGCACTAGCGAACATCAAGAACTACTCTTCAAAGAACAGAACCCAACCACTGAAGTTGCTTTCCAGCAAAAATCAACTCAATTGAAATTGAAACCATTGGGTTGCAGGCTTTTCTCTGGCTGACCAGCAAAGGTTTTAAGCTTAAATGCTATTTTTGCATGTTTTTGCTGGTCAGTGGGTTTGATGCAGGATTTTTTGGGAACAAGAGACGTGAAAACGAACAACAAGAAACTTGGAAACAATAACAGAATACAAACTTACCCTCTAGTAATCAAACGTGGCAATGGAAAATCCTTCATAAGCGGAGGGTTCAATGGGAAAAGATCTATGATGATCTATGTAAAAATGGAGGTTCCATTGCCACGTTTGATTACCTGAGGGTACACAAAGATCACCACCAAAAAAGTCAAACTGGGATGACCGATAGCTCAATATCTTTGGCAAACACTCCCAAACCATGGTTGGCATCACCTTCCCAACGCTGAGACACGAAATTGTGTAAAACTAATCCGCGTATTAAATTAATTATTGATGAGATATCGTTTCATATGTTATGTGTGACACTGTATGTTCTTGCATTCTATGTCTATGTCCATCCTTGTCCTTATGGCCATCTGGGTAAAACTTGCTGTACCAATGAGCCTGCAACTTGACCACATGTGTCACTTTGACGATTAAACATAATTGATTAACCCTCCATTTTGGGGACTAGTAAACCACCATTCTTGGTACATATCCCATTGTTGTTGGTGATAAAATCGCAGTTCATATCCCATTTACTCTTTCAATCACCGATTCAACTTTTAAGATCTATTTGGTCATACACCAAGCTAACTATATCTACATTATACACATATAATCATGCTATAGGCTATAATCATCTATAATCACCTATAATCATCTATAATCATATTATACACAATAGATACTATAGCTCTATCTATGGACTATATGTTATATACACGTGTAATCAACTGAGGAAGATGGCACCTGTTTCTCGCCATCGCTGTAAAGCCCGAAGCGTCGCGCCAACATCTTCTGGGGCCTCAAGCGTGGAACATTCCCTGAAATAAATGGGTCACGGTCATATGTCTATATATATATGTGGATATACAGGATAGAATGAGATGTAAGATGATGTAAGCGTGTTTGTCGGGATATTTATCTGCCTCTTTCTGTTGGTCAGCTTTCAGCGGGGCTTCCTCGCAGTCCGGATCTGGTGAGGTCTGGCGGCAAGGATCCCACATGAATCTGTCGTAGCACTGTCGTAGCACGTCTTCTAAGGTCCGCAATGGAGCTGAGAGGAGATCCCTTGAGTAAACTTCGAGGGAGCCTTTTGAGACGAATGGTGGCCTAAGATCGTCCTGTGATAGGAGTCACTGCCCGCCTTGGCCAACCAGGATAAGGTGGTCGCCTTCAGGCTGTGCGATGAGACCTGTTCCAAATCCGATGTGCGGGTCTTCAGCAATTCGATGAGCCAGTTCGAGGCTTCGGTCCAGGACACACTGCGGCCACTCCATTTCCCTGTCTTCCCAGGCCATAATTCACCAGACAGAACGAGTTCAAAAACCAAATTAGGCATGCAAATAGGGTGTAACTCACCAACAGTATGATCTATATAAATAGTTATATTATAACTAAAATTAATTATACATATACCATAGGTGTTTGTCCCAAAATAGGGGTCATTACCTCGAAATGACCGCTAGTGACCTACATGGCGATCAACCAACATGGCGAAGTACCCAAATTGCACATTTTCCCGATTCCGTGACAGTCAAAAGCATAGGACCCGACCCGGATGGTTTCCTAAAATAGATGGGTTTGGTAATGCTTATTCCTCCAAGTATGGTAATAATATGGTAATATAGTAATAATCTGTTTTGACCCATCCCAATTTTGCCATCATTTGCCCAGTTTGAGCAACCAAAATGTGCATGCTTGAGTTGCAATTGTGACATCGATTATGATACAGAATGCATTATGATCAAATCAAACGGGATATGGGTTTGTCTGAAAATACTGTACCCTATAATTATTCCAGTAGATTGTCATAAGTGTCTCATTTAAACTGGTTATACATAGGGTATCCGGTATGGATTTCGAACCCCCTTTTCTGTTGGTTTGACCAACTCCCCCAACATGCCAGTGGCTTTAATCTCGTTCCCATTTAGACATAGCACTCCAACAACCTCCCCAGTCGCAAACTAGCCTTCACATCCCTTCACCAGTCCGCTTCCCCACTTAACCATCTATTTTTACAGATCAAATTGATCAAATCCCCAGAAAAATAGGTTAACTCCGTCTGAAAAAACCATCTCTTATGTCTTCAATCCCCATGTTGATGGCTGAAATCCACATTTGGGTATGGCTGTAAAATTGCTTATCCTTAGAATTAGATGGTCAATCTGTGGTCCCCATCATTGGACCTTACATTTTGACCCATCCCCATATGGTTGGTTCATGTTGCTTATATCCAGGTACGCTCTGACTATTGACGAAAAAAATACACACATCATCTATAAATGGGCCATGTTCATCCATTTTTCCAGAGTTATGCTAAATAATTAGAGGCTAACTCCTATAGCATTCCTTGAAATCCCGTGAAATTTCCTGTTTTGATGGTTCCGCCGCCATTTCTGACTCCACTTTTCACAGGGCTCGCCAAGACACTCCAGCAGCAGATCCGCGGCAAAGTGACGCACAGCGCCTTGCACCTCGGGCCATGGAGTTCGCATAATGGACTGTGATCACCCAATATTATAATCATTCATAAACTATACACACATATATATATATACACGTAGATGTATAATGTATATATATATATATATAATACACGTATATGTATAATGTGTATAAATATATATATATATATATATTTGTATATACGTATATGTATAATATAAATATACTTATATGTATATAATATATATATATAATGTAAATAACGTGTATATATATAATACACATATATATATAATCATATACATATATATATATAATACACACATATATATATAATATACATATATATATAATATGTATATATAAGTATAATATACATATATATAATATATGTATATATAAGTATAATATATATATATATATATATATATTTATTATTATTAATATTATTACTATTCTTATTACTACTACTATTATTATTTATTATGTAACATGGCAATCGGGCACTAACAACGCACCTTTCGGTGAACAAGGGCCGCCAGGTTGTTTCTTGGGGATTAAAACACCACCCCGGATTAAAAGAACAAAGAAAAGGGAGGCAGAAAGGAAAAGGGGAAAAGACACAAAAAATACGTAGGGCTGAGGTGTGCTTTACCAATTGGGGGCCGCCCACTTTTAATTGGGATATTGAATCACTGGGTTAGTTTTGAATTATCTTAGGTGGCTATATTGGGGATACTCAATAGTGAGGGAAGGGATCATTTAAACAACTAACCAAATGGACAACTAACCATAGGATGTTAGAAATTAATAAAAATTATGGATCTATTTTTGTGTCAATGCATCTCAAACATATTTGACACGACATTTCATGAGATACACAACCAACCTCCATACTGTATATTACATTTGGGACTATTTGGGTATAAGTTCACTAGGATCATCCGCAACTGTGGCTGCTTGTCATTACGGCCTTAATTGGGATGCTGAGGGGGTTGTCACCAAAAGAGCGATTTTGTCTGCTATCAACATGCTAATCCCCAATGAAGCCACCGCTGGACGAGATAGAAACGCTTTGATGCTGAATTTCCTCAAGAGCCGAAGTGCAAGATCAATCTGGCGTGCAAGAAAAATAGAGCACGTTGTTGTTTTCTTGAGTGATGGGCAGAACAATTGTCCGATCCTCCTCATGCGTTGTCTGACACTGCCACACCCGGCCATTGTATGGCACAAGTGTTGCGGGTGCCCGAGCCCCTTCGGTAACTTCCAGCCAGCTATCCCTGAGAATAGTCAGGTTACAAATCTCTTTTCATTGGATAAATTCTGTCAAATATAGCGTTTAGCCAACCTGGGGTCCATCTTCCAACACTGCTTCGTCAATTCAATGCCAACAAATTCGGAGTGTCCCCACTTGGTGGTGCATCTCGGTTAGTAAGTGCATAATAACACCATATCATAACCCAGTTGGATGGAATATCCCCGCATTTCTACTATGGGTCCAATCAACCACTTTCTATGTGGGCCCCGCACATCCAGAGTACAGCCCCAGTGGCAGCAGGAGGCAAATAGTCAGTGACTTTCCAGGCTCCACTCAAATTCTCCGCCTGCGTTCCGAGGACTGGTTTAGTTATCCCCAATCATCCCCAATCCACCCTGTACCTGCGGGAAATGTGGAGATATGATGGACCACCTTTCTGTGATGGTTCATACAACCTATTTACCGATAAAATTAGGGCTAGTTGATTGTTGGCTTTACAACATTAAGAATTCAAGAATTCCCTGCATGAATAGCGCCAATACCCCGAGGTCCTGTCCAATGCAACATCACTGCATGGTGTCATATCCATCTTCGTAGTGCTTTATAAGAGACATGTCACTGAAACTGCTCAAATGCGTAGGGCGTTATCCGGTGCATCGCCTTTAGTTGTTTCTTTCAAATCATCTCAAACAACGGCATACTTTGTCTTTGGGGCAGGTGTGTATTATTTTTTAAACCATTTCCGACTGCATCTGAACTTCTGAATCTATGAAATAGATAAATACAAATACAATCAAATACATAATGATATATATATATAACTAGACGACGGATGGCCCGAGAGCGTAGAGGAGCAGGGTCTTCTCTTGTTAGTATGGAGATGCAATTTTAGAAACGGTATATGAAAGCTGTGTTATAGGCAGTCGAGAAGAGGAGTATC
>Ga0126342_10004957_pt1 | contig 23008 bp, 23 predicted proteins | sample Cyp1metagenome_FD_92528 | JGI IMG/M metagenome (GOLD analysis project Ga0126342, IMG submission 92528) | Coral microbial communities from Lord Howe Island, Old Settlement Bay, Australia - Cyphastrea 1 metagenome | ecosystem: Host-associated > Invertebrates > Cnidaria > Coral ...
AAGCACCTTTCAATCCATCAGTGGATTCGCTTTGCCATCCCTGATTCACAACAACCAACCTCTCCTATAGGTTTCCTATTTTTGAAACTTCCGCCACCGCCTTGTGCGGTACTACTGGTATATGTGTATAATGTATATGATGTATTATACTGGTAGCTGGAGGTTCATCCCTCACAGAAAACCTAAGCTCGACCCCCCCTCCCCGGTGGCACCAGTTCAGATCCCAGAACCTCACGACCACCTCGAACAGCTGGCTGAGAAGGGAATGTTCATCCCAACTAAACCAAGTACTGTCGTACTACCCTCTAGTTATGTCAAAATAGCTATTGAAAATGGCCATAGAAATAGTGGATTTACCCATTAAAAATGGTGATTTTCCATAGTTATGTTAATTTACCAGAGGGTACTATACTATAGCCCAACAACCGACAATCAGCTCAAATGATGTATCATGTATCTATGTATATGTATTATATATATATATAACATAGCTCATATCACGCATGTTTAGTGCTAAGATCCCCTGTCCAAAAACACTGGGCAGAACAGCTGCCAGGTCAGCCGGCAAATCCAGCCTTGCAGACAAGATCAGCGGTGGCCTTGGTTGGGGCCGCCATGGGGACGGACGTGTTCCAAGGTTCCAACGATGTTTTTTTTGGAATATCAATTGCACTAAAATATTTTGATATACTAATTTATTCAATCAATATCAAGAATCTAATGTACGTGTCCCACATCACGAGCCTTTTTAGCTGGACTGAAAACAGCATTCGCTCGATCAGACAGATGCTACTAGTCATGTGCAAATTTGAGGCTCCAATTTTGAAGGGCTCATAACAAATTGGAACCAACCTCAAATTTTGGTGATTTCACTGTATAGTTGAATGCCCATCCATTTTCAACAGACCATCATTTTCTGAGCCGTGGTTTCAACGGACTTGAAGATGACCAGCGTGGATCATTTGGCATGAATATTATAATATAGTATATATTATATAATATAACAATTTCAAGGTATATAGCCAATGGATCCATGCAGATTCTGCAAAATGCAAAATTCCATGGATCCCTTGGGTCGGTTCCCCGGTGTTAATTTCCAGGTCCGCAGCGTTTGGAGCAGCTGTGGGTGAACGCGAAAACTCGTTTCCTGGCGCCCTGGATCTTTGGGCTCTCAGAGAATGACCAGGTGAGCGTCTGGCCGGGTGGAAGTCACCACTTACGAAACGTAAAGACAACGCAGAAGTGAAGGTATGATTGAAATGGATTGACAACTAAATTATCTAAGTCAGTGATTGACTTCTGATTGATCTTATTTGATCTTTAGTTTTAATATCTAAGTTTCAAAGTCTTTTCAGCCCTGGTTTCGACAAAAATTGAGATTTGGGGCTTGGACCAGAAGGGATGCCAGAAATCTCCGGACTCATTTTGTCCATGGGGCACTGCAAATTTGGGTTCCAGCTGCATGCAAAAACAACAAGAAAAATCGACATTTGAGGTCTGCAACCAGTGCCGACCAGTGCAACCCAGGTAGCTCAAGGTGGTTTTCCGTGACTGCAGAACATACAGAGAAGCTTACGAATCTCAGCCGATAGCACAATAAAAAGCACTGCTGGGATGCATGGAAAGTGAGGCGTGGGGCTGAGTGATATGGATTTGTCAGGGGTTGAGAACTATATGGCTATGGGTCAATACCTATAGATACATTTTTAGGGGGATGAACATCCATTTACCAGCTATTTTGATGTTCACCAGGGGGGTACAAGGTTTTGACACACTGCCATATAACTAATATGGGCTGACATGGATTGACCAATTTCTATCGTGCTTCAATATGGCTTCATCGCCCAAATTTCCGATGAACGCTTAAGTGAGATGTTGGAGTCGGAGCTGTAGGGGTGTCATCTTTATGACATAAACAAGCACAGATGGCCAACCCAAGCAGTACACATACCCTCTGGTAAACTAACATAGCTATTGAAAATGGCCATAGAAATAGTGGATTTACCCATTAAAAATGATGATTTTCCATAGTTATGTTAGTTTACCAGAGGGTAAGTTCCAGAAGGGTTGGGCCACTGATCTTTCGTGGATGGGACATTTCTTGAAAAATCTCATCATCCAGCATGAGAAACTATGGTTTTTGAACGCACCGGATGTTGAGCATTGTTGAGCCATAAATCATCATAGTGGTTTATAATTGTTTGTAATCCATTGGCTAGATCAATGGTTGATATCAACCAAAGTCCATTATATCATGCGTTTGTGATGGACTTCGATGGGTGCTGCAAAAACTGTAAAAGTCGCTCAGTACTGTCTAACGTCCGGCAATATCGCTGAACACCGCTGACTGTAGCACGCACATAGACATTCTTGTTCAGGAATGGGCAAGATTTTGAATCTGAAGCATGACCGGGCGAGATTTAGACCCTTCTGGTTGCTGCACATGGAACCCCAAGGGTTGATTGATATCCACTGGGCCTTCACGTTTGACACAAACACCGAACTGGGAGAGGCATCACCACTAGCTGTGATGAATTCCATTTCAAGTCCCGTTGTTGTCAAAGAACATGTTTGACTGTTTGACATATGTGTTACTGTGGGAAACCCAATAACAAGCCTACTATTTGGGAATGGATTGTAGCACCCATCTATGCTGATTCTGGGGGTGCTTTATTGGGTTTACCACATTCATTTGAAAAGATATGTGAAGTTTTTCTTGGTGACGTGAACACCTTCTTAAATTTGAACATCGTTTGGCAGCACGAAATCATTGACTCACCCCCGGCCCGGTTTGAGGCGCCTCTCCCTGTGGCATCTTTGAAGCTGGGAATCGCAGCAAAAACAGGGACTTTGTTTGATCTTGGGATATCTTGGGGTTGGGGAAGCCTAAATCCCATAGCCAAAATGAGATCCGTAACCAACACTGGGGATTTCACCAGCAAAAATGGGTGGATCATCCCCCTAAGAAAGCCATGGTTTAGCATTGGATCTGTTCATAATCAATTTTCCATGTAGGGGTATTTAAATGTATTTCATATAGGGGGTGAAGGGATTAGGTTAGTTTGGAATAACATGTCCAATTAACTTGACATTGCCACAAATTGGGGTGACATCCACCATATTGAGACAACTCTACATGCCTTCGTCCAAAGATGAATAAACAATATTTGTATGGTCTAGTTGCCTACTGTAAGGGCAAAACCAATGGCTGAGGCATACATATAGAATACACGTACATTCGTATATCATAATTTGCAACATGTATATTAATATAGTCAGTATACTTACACGATATCTATACATACCCGCATCCATCATTGATGGTTGGGTAATGTTGGTTAGCTGTTTTATACTTGGCCCGATTTCAAGTGTGATCTCCCTGTGAGATGATTTGCCAACGGACTTTAATTTTCCTCAGGGGTGTTCAAGTTTGATCAGCATTGTCCCCATAAGGATCCATGAGGTAATTCTGTTTTGTGTGCAGAAAGCGGTTGTGGCACGAAATTGGGAAACTTCATTCCTGCACTAAAGTAAATCATCCACAAATGATGCTGCTTCAGATGGGTTTTTGATATCTCAGCCTGCTGACATTCATCAGATTTCATCAGGCAAAATGATGCTTCCTGGTTCGTGGATGGTGGTGCCCAAGAAACGACGACTTTTCAGGATGGTTGAAACCATGTGTTGATGCCACGTATGTGTGATTCTTGGGCTTCAACAGTGATGGGATGCCTAGGCCATGGTCACTAGCCACACCAATCTGCCTAGGCCACCGCTGAATCCCCATGATGCCAAGACGGTGGCCAAGCAATTGTGCTACCGCATTCCTGAGTCCAAGGATGGGAGCGGATGGGCGGATGTGGTTTCTCTTTTGAAAGACACCCGAGCAATCACCTGACATCAATTTCTGGAGTGAAATAAACATATTGATGTTTTGTTTTCTTTTGAGGGAAACGATTCTGATATTGATATTGATGTTTGAAATCATCAATTGATATTTCCCATAGGATCCATGGTGCTGCCATATATGGTAACATGGATCCCATCAATATACCCCCTTTATGTTAGCATTTTCTACCAGCACCATGGATCCTATGGGTATTTGATATTGATGTCTCTTGAGGGATTCAACGGCATGGGCGACCAGGTGGACTCAACGGACGCCAACTGTAAAGGTCAAAACTGAAGACCCGCGAGCACTGCTTGTTTAATAGACTTAATTAGTATATATATATATATATATATTATAGTATATAATAGTATATAATAGTATATATTTAATTATCTTAGGGTCACTAGTCTGGCTGCTTCAATAGGCTGCCTCATTTGAAGCAGTCCCTAACAAAAGAGCAGCCTAGGTAGTGATCAAATGATATTAGTATTTAATTAGGTGTGTCTGAAAATGTGTTAATGTGTTATACCCAAGTTTGATGGTTTATGATCATTTTCCTCATCACAATTATGCAAATTTGGGCAGAATTACTATTAACATCATTTTCAGACCCATCCATTTGTTAAGCATGACAAGTGTATTTGTGTTGGTGGTCTTATATAACTTCGTCCGGTACTCAATGCCCAGATCTGGTTGGTGCTTTCAAACATGTGTCTTTCCGCCGTTGAAGGTCAATGATCCGAGTGGGAAAGGAGCGTAGAACGGCTTTGATCAACAGATACGCCTCAGCCAACGCCACCAAAAAACAGACAACTTAGGAGCTGTAAGTATATAGAAGGCCTTTAGTACATATGGAATTGCAAAGTCCTTAAATCTGTGCCTCTGGATGCTTTTCACGATTGTTGAAGTACAGATTCAGAATTGAAGAGGCCGAGAACAGGTGAGAACACGCTTTCAATTTAAGGGGCCGCGGGCAATTGCGGCTTGGCGCCATGCAAGGCAACAATGCGAATCAGCGGATGGGCCAGATGCCTGGGATGATGCCAATGGGCATGGGTATGCCAATGATGGGCATGCCGATGATGGGAGTGCCCATGATGAATCCCATGATGGGAATACCCATGATGAATCCCATGATGGGCATGGGCAGCAATGCCCCAAACATGGGCAATGCAGGTCCAGCCGGTCCCGTGGGTCCCATGGGTCCCGTGGGTCCTGTGGGTTCCGTCGCCGGTCCAGCCATGGGAGCCAGTTTGGCGCAGCCGAGTGCCAAGAGTCCTCCGATTCTTGGTACTACCGGCGGCTTGATGCCCAAGATCGATCCTCCGGGTCTCGCCCACGGCAGCCTCGAACCGGGCCGGGTCCCTATGGTGCCCGCGGTGCCCGTGGTGTCCAGCGGCCTGCAGAGGGAAAGGAGTCGCAGCCGAGACGCTGAGAGGTCACAGGCGGAGGTGCCCGTGGTGGAGGAGAAGGAGGAGCCTGCAGAGAAGGAGCCTCCCAGATGTCATCTTCACAATACCAAGAAGCCCAATGCCAAGTGCAAGTTCTGTCAGAAGTGGATCGCAAGCCAGTCCCAATCTCAACCTGACAAGGTCGAGAAAGAAGATGGGAAAGATGAGAAAGCCAAAGTCCAAGCACCAGAAATACATGAAGAAGAGGACTATTCACGCCGAACTTTCAAGTGCAGTACTTTGCTGAAGGATCAGATCTTTGGCTCCAGCTACTTCAAGAGCTTGTTGGAAGTCAGTGATCTCCAACCCCTCACGGATGAAATTGCCAAGTACGCTGACACACTTGATGTCTACAACTCCGGCAACAATGTCCATCCATCATGCTTTATTTGTCAGGTGGGGAATGGAGATGGAGTGGCTGAGATGAATGAATCAACACTATCAACCAGCAACAAGACTAATATTTTTCAAGGGCAAGCCATTTGGATTATTTAAGTTTGTTTCGGATGATAGGTTATTTTTCAAATACATAAACTGAGATAAACTGGGTGCCAAAAACTGTGATAGCTTATGCACGGTTATGCTATCGCTACTACTGTTCGCCATCGAGAAACTTGACCTTAAAGCTTGTCATCACCAGAAGGCCTTCAATGCTGAAGTTTGTAACATCATGTAACACTGAATTGGATGAGAGCAATGCGGGTAGCAAACCAAGGGAAAGTCATCTATGGCAATGTTCATGGTGGTTTAGCCAAATTACATGGGGATTCAACCAACTAACTGCCCATAGACCCTCCAAGTACCCACACAAAAATGCCAAAGGCATTAAATTATGGGGTAAGATACCAGATGATATCAGTATTTATTTGTACTTGGAGGGTCTAGGCATTTATATACATGGTAGCATACATTGATTATGTATATATAATTATACATATATATATATACTTTTATATACCTTTATTATACTTATATATGTATATATATATATTATAATGTGTAATTATTTGTATATGCTTACATGTATAGACTGCATATTCCTGTCTTCCACTTTTCCTGCCCTGTTTTTGGGCCCAGGTGTACCGGCTCTTCACCCTGCCACAGTCAGAGGACTTAGATGACCTGCTGCAGATCTTAGATGCCTCGGCCTCGGCCAAGGTCCGCTGCGCCGGGGTGTTGTACGTGCGTTTCGTGGTGCCACCACATAAACTCTGGGAGAAGCTCGAGGAAAATTTGTTTGATGAACAGGAGCTGAAATACCTGGATGGAGATAAACAGGTGACCACGACCATTCAGGAGTATGTGGAAAACCTGCTGATCAAAGACAAGTACTACAACACACCACTGCCGAGAATACCTGTGAAGGTGAGGCAACAGCTTGAAAAGGAGCTTGCCCCACTTGCGCAGTTTCGCAAGCGCATGGCTGCGATGCAGAAAGCCTTGCCCAAAAAGGTGTCTGGTACTGCGGTGGAAGTTTATGTCGATGGAACTTGGCTTCGTGGGCACATCAAGCATTATCTCGGCAACCACAAGAGAAAGGTCGGTGTGTTGCTTGAGAATGGCTCAATGGTGAACTCTCACCTTGGGAAAGTGGTGCTCAGAGATGAAGATGAAGCCAAAGGTGAGACAGAGGATGAAAAGAAGGAAGATGAACATCCTGAAAAGGTCGACAAGGGCTCGGAAAAGAAGGAGAAAAAAGAAAAAAAAAAAAACAAGAAGGAGAGTCGCGATGATCGTTCCAGTCGAAGTCGCAGCCGGCATCGCAGTCGCAGTCGAACGAGTCGACGGCGTTCACCAGACTGGGCCAGATACAAGGGCCCAATCCTGGATGCCAGTGAACTCGAAAGATTGCGCGAGAAAGCTCGAGAGGATGCCGTGGTTGGTGTGGGCAAGGTCTATTCCAAGCGTCCCACCACGGTTGAGGGCGAACTATGGCGCGGTAGTGGAGACGCACGTGTTAGCATGCTGGGACCACAACATGTGGGCGGGAACACCTCTCGGTCCAGCACCAAGCATGGTGTGTCGGATCCAGAGGTCAGTCGGACCCGCTCACGAGAAGAGGAGGAGGAGCACAAGCGAAGGATGCGGGAGATCTATGAGAAACTTGGAGTTGAAGTTGTTGTTTTGAACATATTTTGTTGTTTGTTTTTCCAATTTGGCAATCCATCATTTGAAGATGTCCAAAGTGAATGTTTGATTTTCCCACAAAACTATTATTATATACTTGCTGGTGGAATTCTGATCTACTTGGAAACATATGTCCGTATAGTAAACATTCAATGATCTGAACGCATTGTCTTTTTTGGAGCGGCCCTTCAGTCAATCAATGGCCGCTGGTGGCAGTGGATTGGGTTGGTGGTTCACAACCCCTAGAACACCAGGCCAACTCAAGGTGCCAAGTTAACTGTTCGTCGCTTAATGACAACATATTTGTTAATGTTAGCCAATCAATGGGGATAGAACCAACTAGAAATAACATTTATATATACTATATAACTAAAACCAGAAAATCATTTACACAAACGCTTATGAACCCATAAATTTCTCATGGTTTCTCCACATCAACAAGGGAACCCGCAACATGCAGTGGAAAAACACACGGCAGCTGAGGAAATATGGCTCCGTGTCCCGTGCGACCTCCGGTTCTGGCTCGCAGAGGTCGGAGATCGACCAGCCAGACGTGCTGCGCTTGGGATGAGCGAGGCCCAGAGGTGGCGGTGAACCGCCGCTGCCGTTGTGTAAAATGGTGCTCGGAACCAGGAGGTCATGGGATTTGGCATGGGAACAGGTTTGTTTGAAAATGCTGGAAGAAATCAAATGGTTTTGGATGGTTTGGGGATCATCATTTTGGAGATGAAGCTGGCCAAGTATTGGGCTATCCTCCATGATGTTTGTGGCGGTTTTCAGCAAGTCATTCTGGGGAACAGCTTTTTGGAACGGATGTTGCAGAGGTTTTGGACATGTGGCAAACCAAGTTTTTGCAGATTTCAGAGGTGACACATCAGCTTTAGATAATATCTGAAAATAAGCCTGATTTTTGCCGATGTGATGAACTTGAAACTCCAGTGGTTGTCGTCCAAGACAAGAGAAGATTTTAGTTGTTCTTTCTTCAGATGTCTTTTGGTGTACTTTTGTTCAAAATCATCACCTCCATTGTGTCAATCTGGGTCAATGTCCCGTCGGCAGTTCTGATTCTATACCATCCCAGGGGGGCCACATGGGGCCACAAAACCATCCCGGGGGGATCCCAGCGACCAAGGACTCTTTGTACTTCATTTTGCGCGGCTTGGGTCTTCCGTTAACTGGTGAGTCCGGGCAGCCAGGGACATGGGGTGGGGGGTGGCACACCTGACACTTTGAGACCACCTTCCAAAATAAGCAAGAAATGATTGATTTCAACATAGATTGAAGTTATTCATTCAATAGATTCCGATTCTACCACAATCTATCAGGGTTTCATGCTAGTTTTAGAATGTCTTGGAGATTGCGCTTCGATCTTTGATTCGGGTTGCAGGCCGATTGAGAAGAAGGTCCGGTCTGTGACTTTCATCATAGAGAGCCTTCAAAATGGTCATGTATTTTTTCTTCAAACCACTTTGAACCCATTTTCTTCCATGTGTTAGATGTGTTTTTCTCCGTGTCTAAGCAGATTTCAGAACCATTAATTATCTTGCAGCTATTAAGGCTCCAAAGCTGGGTCGAAAGGTCTCCGTCTTTCCGACACTGTCTGGCACAGGGTTTGAGATGGTTTGAGAACATCCGCCAACATCACCCTTTTCTTTAGAGCTATTCAATGTAGAGTACAGAGCCTTATTCAGTGTTTTCCAACGATGGCTAGTTTCAGTACTCTAAATCTCCAGCAGATGGGGACCCCATATTGTTCCATGTGCAGCGATGGAGAGACGCATGAGGAAGGTGGGGATTTATCATAAAGGTGACCAAAGGGTTAGGGTTTAACCTGCAAATAGCTTGGTTTAAACACGTCTATTGATGACCTGGTCGTTACTGCTGCCATTTTTATGGAGGAATACACTGCTCGCCTATTTTGGCGAAATAGTATCATATATATATAAGATTATCCATGTATCGCTCATCAACCTAAGATGACATCCTCTGCTGTATCAAGGGTAAGGTAACAGAACTAGCACACAGCGCTTTTAGCCGGTGGTGTCAACCGGAGTTTCTAGTGATTGAATTCTTCCAGGAATCCTGGTATAGGAAGTGGATCAGGTTAAATGAGCAACTGGCAAACCCAGTCGCCAGCCAAAAGTGCTTCGTTTGCAGAAACATTGTTTTACAGACACACACACACACCCTTCATATTCATAAAAGCCGACAACCATCATATTTGATGCAGCCAAATTATGAGGATCTTGATACCAACGCTGGACCCACAGGTTCTCCATTGGCTGATCTCGATGGTCGCTGCAGCGTTGCTGTACCACGGAGCCCTGGCTAGATATACAGTTGCAAAAAAGTGTCGAGCAGATTGAGAAAAACCTGCTGACATGTTACCCAAATTCACTGCGTGGAAGACTCAACCAGGATGTCGGTCAGCTTTGGCCAATTTTGTGGATCATTTCTGGGTCCAGGGAGGCCAGGGAAGAATCTGCCAAACTGGCCTGCTATCATTTCTGTAGGAATCCTTGTCTGATGTGACATAGTGGACTCTCCAGTTTCAAAGTTCACCCCTTTCCATACATTCGGGTCACGCCAGTTATACATATAGCTACTATACCCGCAACTACTTGCGGTCTGGAATAGGTAGACCTCCAGGGTTCGGGGGCCCAGATCTCTGATGGTTCACAAAAAACACTGTAGACCTTCGAGACCTTGTCCCTCAGAACTATGATGTATAAGGGTCGGGTCGGTTTTTCATTTTAGACCTTTACCATTATGCCTTAGGGAACTTCATGCTAGACCCCTGACATGGGGAACCTGATGCAACCTTGTATGAATGGGAAATAATAGGGGATCGACTAAAAACCTATGTAAGAGTTTCAGTATCCAAGTGGCAGCTGATGATATGCACATGTATTTCTGCAGTCGCGAAAGTGCGGCGGGCGACAGGTTGGCGAGATGTTTATTTTCCGCTTGGAGCGAAAAAAATAGGCAAACGCATTCACATGCTAACAAATCCATCCAAACCGCAAAGAAGGTCACGGGCCAAAAATTTCGCATTTTGGCACGAGCACACAAGAGAAGAAAAAGTGAACATGTTCAAGAGCTTACCTCCATCCTAGACCTAGGACCTAGGTTTTTTGGGTCTACAGGTCCGTTTGTACTGTAGTAAATGAGGGTATGTTATACTAATATGCCGCTATATACGTCATCTTTTTGGGGCTGCTTCCCTTTGATGTCTTGATATATCTTGTTTTGTTCCCATGTTTTTCCCAATGTTCCATCCTTTTCAGCTATTAGTTCCACACATCTTGGAAGCGTCCCCAGGACCTTGGAGCTTTGCCCACCATCCACCAGCTCCGCGGAGCCGCGGCTCTCGCCTTCGGCGCGGAGCCGAAGACGTCTACGGCGGCTGCTGCGCCTACGTCATCAACTTGGCGCGGCGAAGTGATCGGCTGGAACGAGTGCAGAAGCTCTTGGCATCCACCAATCCGGAACTGTTGAAGCACCTGGAAAGGACGGGTGTGAAGGTTTTATGATGTTTCAAGATGTCCCTTGATGTCCCGGGTTTTCAATCATTGTAAAATATAAATTTGATATAACATAATTATTTATACGTAAATAAAGGACGCTTGGAGATGATCCCTCCATGCAATAGTTGGGGAGGCATGCTTTTTGGGGGACGTGTCACCAGCCTCTGTAGGATTGATGCCGTGGATGGTCAAAACATTTCATTAGATTCACTGGAGGCGAGAGAAGTAGTGGAAAGTTCAGCTTTGGCCCGCGCCAAGCGTGCCAAACGACTGGGATTATACAGCATTGTTCACGACGAGGAAAATCAGCTGGTGAATTTTGATGATCACTTTACTGAAGGGGCCGTTGCTTGTGCTATGTCTCACCACAAGGCCTTAACCAAGGTGCCGCAATGCTCAAAATTTCTGGTGGTTCGTCATCTATCATACTCACATATATATATGATATTAGTCTATTTCATAATAAGTATATAGATACAAGTGTTTGTGTTTTTTCCTGAAGACTTTCCTTCAAAATCTGAGTTTTTCAGATCTTCCACGCCACATAAACAGGCCCCGAAACCGCGTTTACCCCTCAGGTGGCCCAACATCCATCAGCCCAGTGGGGTCTCATCTTGGAAGATGATGTGTCCTTGGTGGTGCCAGAGGTGCACCGTGAGCTCCGTACGATCCTGGACCAGCTGCCGGAGAGCTGGACTGCGGCAGCTGGACTCCTTGAGGGTTTTTTTAGTGGAAAAAGCAAGGAAAATCCAGAGGAAATTCTGGAAATGCGTTTTGTAGCCATAGTTTTTACTATCCTAAGATGGATTTGCCATGAGTTGTGCCTCAAACTGCTAAAACCGATTCTAGGAAACTCTGGAAATACACATCGGGCGGTTTTTTTTTCTTGGTGGAATCATCGGTGATTTCCCCAGTATCATTGGGAATCATCAACACATCTAGGGTGGTAAATCTGAGTGCAAGTTTTCTATCGTTGGCAAAGGAGTTCCCGACATGATTTTTTTTTGCACCTGCGGACAATGCAAAGTTGCCTGATGTTGTCTTTGCCTTTGCGATCTTGTGAATGTCCCAGAATGGTTTCGGGAAATTTGCTCGCTTGATGCCCCACGATCTTTTCGCGGTCTTTCCACAAATGTTGGTGATTTTGGAGGGAATGTGGTGGTTGATGGCCCACCATGGTTGATGTCCGAGGTATTTCTGGGCTATCACAACGAATATGGTCGCCCTCACCCTCGCGCTGTCAACTGCACAGAGAAGTGGCAAGCAGCACCATGTGAGAAGGACCTGAGAACTCTAAGAAAGTTGCACCTTTTCTGCTAGGAATTTTGATGTTTTGATGAATTATAATAGCCGAACCAGGTACATCAAAATCCTTCCATTCATTTCAGCCAATAATGATGTATGGCAATTCAACGCAAATATATGCGAACATATTCCGATTGGTTGATATTCTGGGGGCCGAGGCCTCTTTGAAGCCTCTTCCATTCTCCCAAGCACTTTTGATCACTGAGACAATTGACAGATGCATGGCAGTTGAGAAATGTATAAACCGCAATTTGATGGAGGTTTCTGCTAACTTCCTCACCCCAGCAGCCAACTAACTTCCATGTAGTTACCAAGAAGGTCCCCATGTCTTTCTGTTGTGGGGTATTTCAGGAGCGAATCTTTGAAATCTTCGACCATTCCTGGGGTTTATATGCCTGGATGGTGAAGAAGGAAGCGGCTGAATCATTGATTCGGAACCTCTTCCCGCGTCTTGGTGTTTGCTCAGATTCCTGGGGCTGGGATCATGACTGATCATGAGAAATGGCACATCTTCAAATCTAGGTTTGTCTGAAAATTTTGTACCCAATTGAAAAGGCCCATCAACCAGTGGGGTCCATCCTTCATCGGACAGACTCTTCTTGGTTCCATGATGCAATGATTGTTTCAGGATCAGCAGCCAAGTTGACTACGCAATATCAAGATATTTGATCACAAGGCGCAGCAAGGTGACACCCATTGAGCATCATACATAGCCAGCAGTTTTTTTTGTGGCCAGGTGTTGTTTCAAGCTTCCGAAGGAAACTTATGGGTTGGCTCAAACTTTTGCTTTCAGTCAAATTATGTCAAATCTGTTGAAGAATCGAAAGCATATACCCTCTGGTAATTTAACATAGCTATGGAAAATCACCATTTATAGTGAGTTTTCCCATTAAAAATGGTGATTTTCCATAGCTATGTTAGTTTACCAGAGGGTACATGTCTTATTGTTTCCTGTTGATTTTACAAGCTGTTCCATGTCCTATGACGCTGCCGCGACTTGTCTGTGTCAGGCACGGTGGTGTCTACAGTGTTTTCCCGGACCGCTTACTATTCTACAGTCCCACCAGTGGCACGGCGATATCCCAAGAAAATATGGGCTATTGAACGGTATGGAACAGTAGCTCCATTTCAGGATCCATAAATATACCACTGAAATCTGAAATTAGTATAAATTAATGATATTGATGAATGGTGACATGATCATGATGGACTTTGGGGCGTTGAAGGTGGTATTGAATCGAAGCAGTTGCAAAATGCGCGCTCAACGCGCCTCGAGATCAGAAAAACAAAGTTTTTGGATGGTCCACTTTGAAAATTCGAAGGGGAGAGACTTATTGGTGTTTTGTTTGCCACATGTTTGTTGATCCTTTTCGGCATTCTTGGTGGCATATCGCAACAACGAAGAAAACTATAGTGAGTTACTATAAGTGCATTAAACTGTACCCTTTGAAGCCCCTTGAAGGAGGTTTGATAGGCACTTTCGGGCATCCACGCACCCACATATCATCATGACACTGAATATGTTCAATGGTGTTTTTGCTGTGCTTCAGAGATGTTCAGAGTAGTATCCACCACGGCCATCAAACAAGACAGTACAAGGTAATACTAGCCTGGCAGAGGTAAAATAAACATTATACACTTGTACAATTTGGATATCATATTGATCCAATTTGATTCATATCAATGTACAAGACATATATACACCACGTGTACATGGGTAACCACATCCATAACCATTCGCGTGCCTGGATTCGAGGCGAAGAAGGGCAGGACTCGGATATTCAAACCATGCGAAGTGAAGAACAAGTGGCAGAGGAGTTTGGCTCTTGGCACGAGTACATGGAGCTCCAGAGGCAGGTTCCCAGCTAAAAAATATCTTGGAAGTGCAGTTCCATTGAACTAAGTGGAGATATGTCACCATAGTATACCATATAGTTAAAGAAACTATATATATATATATACATATATATATATATATTATACATACATAATATCAGGTTTATCCCAACATATGGGGGGTTTTAATTCCTATGACTTCCTATGGTTATACCCATTTGATCATGTGTATATAAATATATATAACCTCACCTGCAGCCCCGAGTATCGAGGGATGCTGACACAACACATGCTACTTGTAACTTGGACCATGGACTTGACGCGGCACGTTCTTTGGTGTGTAAAACGTGTTTTTTGCATGGGGTTGTTCTTTTTTGGGTTTACATTGGTATCCTGCCATGAAAGTCTGAAGCAATGTTTGCTTTGCTGCGTTGCGGTGTGCAAATCCTGTGCTAAAATCGTTCGACCATTGGCCCAATAAAGAATCAATATGGATGCCATTTTTTTCCAACAAAGTGACAAATAACCTGTCATCGTTCTTTCCAGCACGCAGATTGTGGGTTGTGACGCAATACCAAAGGTTTCGGGTGGGTCAGAGCATTGCGTTTCTTTTCACGAGTAGCTTGAGCTGGGATGTATTCAAGTTCGAACTCAACATGTGGTAGCGTGACTTGCTTGCTATTCAGGAAAGAAAAGTTGATATCCCTAAGCTTGGGTTTATATATATAATATATACATATATACGTCTGTTTTTCAACTCACTTACCCTTTGGGATTTGAAACGGTTGCATTCATGCAAATCGAGGCCAAATGTCAGGCATTCAGGTACGAGGATCGTATGGGTCAAGTTGTTGATTGCCCCGAAAGCGGCAGGTCCGTTAGCGGTCCCCTATGTCAACAGCTTGTCCATAGTTCAACATATTTCAACATAATAATTTCATCAGTTTTGTCAGTTTTGATCATATTCCATGTAGTTCAACCAGTGTTTCCACATCGCTAATTACCCTATGGCAAATAAACATAGACCCTGAAAATGACCAATTTTTAGTGGAAACTAATCTTCCAACCCCCATCTGCCAGGGTCTATGTTAATTTACTGGAGGTACCTCTCATTGTCATTTAAGAAGCCCATTTCGTCAACTGTTGACCTCAGACCATCTTTCCGGCCAAGCTCGTATGGCGAGTTGGAGGCCTTGGAGGCCGAGGACCTGCCCACTGATCCCACCCCCTTGGAGGCGATGAGTTGGCTTTCAATAGGAGATGATCTGTAGCCTTCACCTTGGACCTTGTGTTGATGAGGTCAACATGTGAGACACTTAAGAAGTCACTCTCGACTCTGCAAATCGCCCCGCCAACAGAGACTCAGTGGTTCAGTGGTTGCCATGATAAGAAAGTTCATGTTCCTAGAAGTTATCATGTTATCATAGATAATGTACATAATGTCAACACGGAGCTTCCTGGAACGAGTAAAACCCTGGTTGATTACTCGATTCTTCCGCGTATGATGGACTCAGGAAGTGCATTAATTTGATTGCCAAGCCCCCTACTTGGGGGTTTATCAACTTTAAGACTTAGTTTGAGTTTTATTGGATATTGGGTACCCGGAAAAAATGATGCATGATCATCATTTCCTATGTATATATAAATTAACAAAATAAAATAATTTGGGATATACCCCATGTTTGGAAATACCCATATGACATGTTCAAATCATTCTAATCATGGTCATTGCCCAGCTGAACGCGAGGACCTCTATGACTATGGCCTGAACGACTTCCCGGAGGAATGGAGTGATTGACCGCTGCCAAAAGAGAAGTTGCTGATGCCGACATCGTGTGTGGGAGAAGACTTATGGGGCCTTTGTGTAAGCCTCATCATCTCTTGTTCCGGCGGAGGGCCACCCATTGTGATGGAAGGTCAAGGTGTTAGATGACTATTAGATGATTGCACTTTTTTGGATTTTCTCGGTATTTGACGATATGACGGATGTTGATCTCCATCAACCCAAACATACCCCACTGACACCCATTTATAGTCAATTGAACACATCCCCATTCTGGCAGCTGAACTCACACTGAGGCTCGGCACGACTCCACGAGTGGAAGTGGATGCCAAAGAGTATCCCACACTTTGGCGCGCGCTCGATTGTTGGGAAGCCCAGAAGTAGCCTATAGGCTGGGTGGAGATGAGGACTCAGAATGCCACTCGCGATTGGCAAGTTGGAAGTTGTGATGGCGAGCCCAAGTTAGCCGCTGGAAGAAAAGACTTGGTGCGGCTTGATCACTCCCTACTTGCACTAGTTCCGAAGCCTTTGCGTTCAAAGATGTCAAGGCTTGTGTGGGCCGATGGTGTTTACATGGTGTGATTTAAGGCAAGTAACAACATGTTGACCGAGTGTCACCTCGTGGCCTCAGGAGCAGCTTATTACCAGCTGCATATGCAGTCTACACCGTGGTATGTTGATGAAGTCCATCCCTTCGCCTTTAAATCATGGAGCATAACATATCAATCTGGTTGGTGGTTTGGAACATGAATTTTATGTTTCCATATATTGGGAATCATACTCCCATTTGACGAATATTTTTCAAGATGGTTGAAACCACCAACCAGTCAATTATCAATATACATTGACCTTGCATCCACTGACTGTCTCCACATTGGATGCCCCAAGTCAACTTTTGTGAGCGCTAAACTGCTGGTCAAGTTTCTGATCATTCAGACTTTGGGATTTTCGGGGATCTATACCATCCTTCTCGCTAGATTACCCCCAAACTGAATCATACATAAACATAACCCGTTCATCCCTAGTGCTACAAAAGACACTTTGAAAAGGTGTCCAAGGAAACCATAAACCAGCCCTAAAATAGAGTCTCAGAGGCTGGAGCTGTAGGGCACTGTGTAGGTGGTTTATAACCATGTATAGACCATTTGGCGGGTGATATGTCTATCATATACCAGAGTAATTACATGTAATTACCCACTTAGTGGGATGCACATAGTATATCATATGCATATCATATCGAGTGGGTAATATAGGCTATATTTATATATTTCTATCATTAGTTCCTGACCTACCGGGCCATGGCGTGATGCTGCTGCATCATGCTGTGGCGGATGCGCTACCGTCTCTTCTTGGACCAGCGGCCATACGACTTGTGGCACTGGCGCGAGGAGGGGCGCATGTTCAGCTCATCCGTGGGCCCTTCTCTATGGAACGTCCCAACATGCTGCAGGTGTCCTAAGTCTTGGGGCCCCAAATCATCCAGTCATTTGACCATGAAGCATTCAAAACTATGGTGACGACTGGGGATCACCATGACTTAAGAAACCCCCGGCCATATGGGAAGTTGTTGTTGAAACAGCCATCAATAGAGATCTATAGACCCATGATAAGGATTCTTATTGTGGGATGGACGACCATAGTGCCATAGCCCATAATTACAATTATATTAGGTGATGCTGGTAAGTTTCATATCAAAAAAACACCAATAAATCAGTCATCAGCATGTCTGATATGGAACCCCACAATATTGGTTTGGAGGTTTATGTTTACTTTTTTGTCAAACTCCCAAGTTCTGTTCAAGAGCCGGAAACACACTTTGTGGTTCCCTCAGTCGTTTATCCGCCTCAGCCTATACATGGTGTTGCATCATTTGGGAGTTTGGATGGATTTAATGGAGGCTAAATACACATTATGCGGTGTGGCGGCACAATGATGGATCTATTGCATGGTTTGTTGTTGTTTCCATTCTACACGATTAGCTTCTGTTTGATCAGTAAGTCAAAGCATGTCTTTGCTTGATAAATCCACTTTTTTACTTATGCTGCTTGATATCGCCATCATGTGTGATCTCTGTTTCTACCTATTATGCAATGAATGCTGTTGCATTTGGCAATCCATCCTCTCACCCACCATCCATTTGTACAGGTGCAACTGCACAACTGAGTTACAAGAGCAACAGCAACATCTTTGACGAAGATTGCCGTGGACTATCCGGGACTATCCCTGTTGGTTCACAGCATCCATTGACATGCCAGATATTTGGATGTTCACCAGTGACGAACCAGGATTGGATTTGATCCATAGCCATACTCTGTTGTGGCAGCAGGTTGTTTGTTGTGTGTTCAACAATAAACAGTGCAGCTGCACAGGTTGTCGCTCCAGCTTTGAACCACAGAAGGCACGCAGCAGCAGATGCTGAATGAAAGCCTCTAATCCCAGATGCTCCATGCGTACCAGCCAACATTTTCCATGCAGGAACATATGAGAATGAGAATGTTTGGACAGTCCAAGTTGGGTTCCTATACCGCAAGAAAATTGGTTGCTACCTAGTTTCAGCATGGCTGCTACATTTGCTAGTGTACGTTGGCTCACAATTGGGAATACTATTGAAGATTGCAGGGTCCAGCATGGTGATTTCCACCAGTGTTACACAGGGTCATTGGCTACATGGCGAAAACAAATTACCAACTGGACATGGCTGAGACATGGTTATGTACCATTTGGAAACTGGTTTCACTATGACCTTTGGATAGTTGCAAATAAGTCCCACATGGTTTAATGATGCTTTAATGAGATTATTGCCATTGATCCACATTTTCCCATGTTTCCCATATTTTCCCTTGCTGCTGGTTAAACCAGTTAGACCTCTATTTTTTATGTGGACTGGAGAGCTGAACGCCAGGTTCGGCATGCATTGTTGGCCCATGAAGCGTGGCTCTTCGTGGCCACCGAGGAGTTGAGTCTAGCGGTTCGAGCAGGCAGGGGGCAGGGGTCGTCTTACAATTTGAAACTCCAAAAATCCTAAGGTCGATCATGGTTTATCATGATTTTCCCCACTGAGCATTGTCATTTTGGTTAGTATATGGCTTTTGTTTTGAGACAAAGCCATATGTTTCTGGCTCAGCTACTAGAAAATGATACCTTGGGTGCTATGAGGCAATGTCCCGCCTAGTTAGAACTAGTTAGAACCGCTAATTGCTGGTCCTCCTTGCATAGCCAAGTGTTCAGATGAATCTCTGGTTCAGCTAGTTACCAGCCCTACCGCGGCTACAGGACTCAACAGTTTTCAATGGCTTTGATGGCCCCCAAATAGTAATTATACAGGTATTTATATAGACTTATTTAAAGATTGTTTTGGAAACAAAAACATCGGAGGAGTTCCGAGTTTGATTTTGTTTTCCACCAAAGCAACACATTCAATTCTCACCAATCCGACACCGCCCTCAACAAGGTGATGGGCTGGCAATCCCATGGCCCAGTGATGTCCAAACGGACATGGTGCTCCACGTGGCGAAACTTTGCTGCGTCTTCGCCATGTCTTCCGAGACTCGATGCATGGGTATGTTAAAAGACCCTCCAAGTATCCATCAAAAAACAGGTATTGTATGTGTTGTATCAGATATGATCATATATTTATATGTTTTATATATAATATATATATATATGTTTGAGTACTCTTACCCATTTTGTTGGTTACTTCGAGGGTCTAGGTTGTAGAGTCTATGGACATATTTAGCGACACGGTCAATAAGGTGGAGATGAGCGGAGCTGGGAAACCATATTCCCTATACTAATCCAAGAGCCGAAGATGAGAGGTTCAATCTAGGAACAATAGTTATTTGGGAGTTCAAATTCTGTTAACCTGTCGTTTTACACGTGTTTGTTCCATTTGTTTCCGGAAGACTATTTTTGAAATAGTCTGTTTCAGGCTCACCTTTCAGTTTGTCAGGGTCTCCCTTTCGCAGCCATCACATCGACTCTTTGCTGACCTTTAGAGCTGGTGATGTTTGATTCAATCTTTGCGAACCAAAACACTTATGACCCGGAAATCTGTGAGGAATCAGTAGAAGCGCTTCAGAAAAGCCAGGTCTTCATCAAGATAAGGCCTTCCAAACCTTCCCCAGGCATGGTGGCCAGGTCTGGAATCAGGGAAAGTTGGGGCACGGGATGACAAGTTGAAATCTACCAATCTACCACAGTTCTGTTTGTTGGGTTTGAACTGGTTGGAACTTGCAGATCCTTCTGGCGATCTGGTCAGGAAACTCACGACTCTGTGCTTTGCGCTTGGCATTGCGATGGTCGTGAAATCTGGAAAGAACAGACTGGCCTGAAACTCTTACAGCCACTTTATTTTATCGCGGCTGGGCCCAGATGAGGAGCTGGCAAGATTCTGGGATAGGACGATAGGACCCATGTTGGCCAGTGCCATTGCTTGCTTGGGGGTCGAGTAGGGTTAGAACTTCAGCTCTCCGGTTTAACTAATGGCATAAGGGTTGCGACCCCCATGGCTGAATGTTGACCTGCTGTTGATCTGCATGATCCACAGTTTCAGGGACACTCGCACGTTGTTGATTCTGTCCCGCAATGCTTGGCTATATCCCTGTCTCCACTGAAATCTTGCTGATGAAAGCAAGCAAGACCGCGGCACCCTGGTGGACCTCACTAAGTAGCCATCAAAGTAGCTGGTAAAGCATGGTAAAGCTACATGTTCATCCCCCCATTCATATGGTATCATATGGTATCCAGGTATCGACCCATCCCCAAGTCGCCCCAAGTTCCCACTTTTGTCATGACACCTCCCTAGGATCGCGTGAACGCCCTGTGCGCAGGGTGCTTTGAGGGTATCTTTCTTTGGGATGCCACCAATGGATCTTTGCTCCGGCGCATGAACACGGAACTGCCGGTGGATCGAATCTGGCTCATCGGCAGCAGAGGGTTCCCAGGGAAGGTGCGGAAACCGTCAATTTGGAGGTCACCATCCTCATCAGTTCAATCTATTTCTTCATTTTACCTGGCTCGTACAGCTCCAAACACTCTCTGAGACTGCAGTTGGGGCTGCTTTTTGGAGTCTAAACACCTTTCCAGAGTGTCTTAGGGCTTCTGTCAATTCCACTGCTGACACATCAGAAATTGACAGCACGTGTAAGAATGACACAAAGGCAACTCTAAACAGGCAACGTCTGGAAACGTGTCCTCAGATTGTGGGCTGCAGGTTTGATCATTGACAGAAGCCCTTACTTAATGGTCCCTGATTAGGCAACAATGATTGGAAAATTTGAACAGTCCCACGAGTTATAAGTTGGTTTATAAAATTCAATATCCTGTATGTATGATAGAATACATGAATATCAATGAATATCATATAATTATACGCATCTTGTATCCAGATATATCCACTGTGAATCCTAGGTATTAAATTTGAAACCAACTTACCCTCCTTGGGATCCCCACATTATGCCCATATAATCCCATATATATATATAGATATTATTGCTCGGTCAAACCTTCTACGTCTTTGCTTTTTGGATCGGCTAAACCAAGGCACTTTGAGTGTCTTGGCTGCAGGGCTGTAGAAATTGGACATGTTTGGCTCACGCTACGTTCCACACAATTGGTTGGTGGGTTTGTGTTAGGTATATACACATATATATATATATAATGTGTGTGTACGTGTGTGTACATATATATATAATGTTTATATATGATATGATCTATGCTATACTCCTTTCATCGGTATTATCCACCCTTGCCCATCTTGGACAGCTCATGCGCCAATCAGCTTGTGATCCTGAAAGAGATCCCATGCTGTGTTTTTTTTCACATGGCGAAGCCATGTCCCATTTGTGATTTGGAGGTTTCCTAAGTCATGGCGGTACCCCCAAATCATCCAAAATTAGACCATTTTTGCATTGAAACCTATGGTTGTGGTGATCCCCCCATTTAAGAAACACCAATCATCCGATGAAAAACATGTAGATTTCCGTTCACAAAGTGTTAGTCATGACATCCATGTCACCCTTTTTTAGGCTGCCCACATGTGACGGACATCGGGATTTGCTTTGTGCACGAAGCAGTGAAGTCCTGGGATTGACGTCTCAGCTGTTGGTGTGGAGCAGCTTGGAGGCCGGGTGCGTTTTGGAAGGCGTGGAGGCGCCATGCGGCAAGCAGGGCGCGGTTTTACATGGCCAAAGATTGCACAAAGGCGTCCAACCACCTGAAATAGACCACGTTGCTGGCACTGAGACATAAATTTGGTTTCGGTGTTTCAAGCATATTGTTCATCCTTCAATCTTTGTTTTTCAGTTTTTTTTCTACCAGGACACGTGCCTTTGGATGAAAGAATTCATGCGTCAGTCAATACCAAAAAACGGGGATACCAGTACTGAACCGCGTATGTGGATTGAAGCTGGAACGACCCTCTGCAGTGTATATACAGATCTCTGATCTCGACATCTAAGTATCACCAAACGACTCTCTGTCCAACCACAAAGCTCCCACAGGACGACACGGTTCAGCCGTGGCAAAAGACCACCAACGAAATGATCATGGCCGTAGCTAGCGATGACTCACGGCTCTTTGCGCGTGTTGGCCAAGCCATTTGTGCCTGGGACAGGGCTGGGAAGGAGAGCTGGCAGCGGCAGGAGACGCTTGGTGGATTGTCAGGGGGTCCAGTCTTTGGGCATTGCAGGCAGGGAAATTTGTCAAATTATTTTTAAGATCTGCAATTTTACATTATATATGTATATATACATAACATAATAATGTAGGTTTCTGATTAGTACAGGGGGGTCCCCCCCTAACAAATTTAGGATACACAATAGTGTGGAAAAAAAAGGGATCGGGTACACAATAGTGTGGAATCAAAAAAATGATCGATTTCAATTGATTTCATTTTACTTTCAATTGAATTCAATTTACTTTCAATTGATTTCAATTTACTTTGAATTGATTTCAATTTATGTTCAATTGATTTCAATTTACTTTGAATTGATTTCAATTTACTTTCAATTGATTTCAATTTACTTTGAATTGATTTCAATTTACTTTCAATTGATTTCAATTTACCTTGAATTGATTTCAATTTACT
>Ga0126342_10004958_pt1 | contig 23007 bp, 15 predicted proteins | sample Cyp1metagenome_FD_92528 | JGI IMG/M metagenome (GOLD analysis project Ga0126342, IMG submission 92528) | Coral microbial communities from Lord Howe Island, Old Settlement Bay, Australia - Cyphastrea 1 metagenome | ecosystem: Host-associated > Invertebrates > Cnidaria > Coral ...
AAGGTGGTGCCCCCAAGATAGCTAAGTTGGTTTATAACTCTAATAACTATGGTTTATGGTACTTATAACTATACTTACTGGGGTTTATAAACCAACTTATAACTGGGGGGCACCACCTTGTAGATAGATAGGATAACCCCCTAAAGCACCCATTCAACAAAATAACAAAGGCTGTTTTTACGATTTTCAAATGGCTCCACTGGTGTAATCTTGGCGCCCCGGCGCCCACGTCGCGAAGACGGAGGAGGCCGGAGACAGCGGCGGCGACGGAGGCGGAACGTCGGCGTCGGGCGAGTCGAGGCTGCCAGTCATGGCCCGGATGTATAGCTGTCGCACCAGGCGTCAGGTTTGCATTAGATTATATGTATGTATGTATTCTATATGGAAAAGTACGTGATATACATATGTGTGGAATAAGAAATATGTATATATATAAATGGTTATATATATTATTATATATATATGTACAATTATACGAATACCTGTGATTATAATCATGTATACATTAGGTATTCGTGTTATAGCAACCCCAAAGTAACAATAATACTAATGATATAATAAGGAACACAAATACAAAAAAAAACAATGGAAGTATCAATAGTAACAACAATTCCCACATATAGCAACCCCAAAGTAAGAATAATACGAACTAATAATCAAATAGTATCTTGGAAAATAATCATGTATATATAAATATACAATGATCTGTAATAAAAGTGACGAGGATGATGACATTAAATAAACAACGCTATTTAAAAAACGTGTGTGTATAATTGTGTATATATATGTATATGTTGAATGTTTAATGTTTGTCGGTGAAAATCCCTTTTGTTTCTTGCTTAGCCAGTGTTTTGTGCAAGTTCCTGACACCCGAGAACTCTCCTTAAATAAGTAATATACCAGATCGAGTTTTGACCGTACCTCATATCATGTATGTATACATATATATATATATAAATTATCATATATTATAAATAAATAAATAAATATATATATATATACGTATATATATATGAGCATCGTTATCGTTTTTTTGTTCCTCTTATCGTTTTCTGGGCCGGCAACGTATTGGCAGTGTTAAAGTGCAAGCCAAGCTAAAATGCAATGCACGTGGTTATTATACTACCCGTCGGGTCAAAACCCTGGGACCCGTAGCCGGTACCCAAAAGCATAGCTGGTATAGCTGGATGGTTCTTCCTTCCCGTCATATGGTAAGAATATAGGTAACTTGACCCATCCCCATACATGGAGACGATTCTGGTACCAAATGATTACTGGCCAGTCAGAATGATTCGCGATTTCACAGAAATCCTGAAGGGACCCAAGCTTTTAGAAGCAGCTGCAGATGACCAGCACACATCCAAAACGAGCTGATGTCATGCGAGCAATGCGATTTCAATGTCTTGAACAGTTGCTTTGGTCGCATGTCTGGGGTAGCATGGGATTAATGGTTTATGGTCATCCCACCATCATGAATGGGATTATAATGGGATTATAATGGGTATATAATTCCCATTAATTCTCATTAATTCCCATTACCATCTGGTTATTTAACATAGCCATGGAAAATCACCATTTTTAATAGGTAAACCATCTATAAATGGGCCATTTTCCATGGCTATGTTAAATAACCAGAGGGTAATTCCCATTAATTCCCTATGGATTGATGATCCTCCCCCTTTTTGTGGCTTAATCAAATCCAACTTTTGACCATAGCACAGAGTCGGCGACTGAGTCACCAGCGGTTTCACTTAGGGTGAAAGGCAGATATGTCACAGGCGCTCAGAAAAAAAAAGGGGTATCTTATGGAGCTTCAAATGGCTATGTTTATTGGATCTGAAGCCATCCTTTCTGGTTGGTGGTGCTATAACCATCTTGAAAAAGATTAGTCAATGGGAAGCATTATCCCATATATTATGGAAAATAAAAAATGTTTGAAACCACCAACCAGCTTTTTTGGGTGTTGATAATGCCTTTCGCATCATTGCCGTTGTGCTGCGAAATCAGAATCTTTCCCCAACGCACGGTCTGTTGTGGTCCATTGCACTCGCGAATTTCTGCGAACACCTCAAGGATCTCTAGTCGTCTTTGGTGCTTTCTTTAGTCTGGAAGTACCCTCTGGTTATGTCAAAATAGCTATTGAAAATGGCCATAGAATAGTGGATTTCTCATTGAAAATGCTGATTTCCCATAGCTATGTTAAATTACCAGAGGGTATCTTTGTTTAAGAAGTTGACCAAAGCAGGGCGTTTTTGCATGTTGACACTGTCAATAACTGCCATATCAAGATTTATCAAGGGCTTGATCTCCCAACATCTGAATTTCAAGGAACCATATCTCATCTTCCTTAGAGGTATCCGTCCTCCGAATTTCAGTTGCAGTACATCAATATTTTTACAACCTACATCAGCCAGCTACACCAACCAGCAACCATCACCAGCATGGTGCCAGTTCCTTCAGGGCAAACGCGCCAGCGCACTCTGGCCATTGGGAGCCTCATCTTTCAGGTGAAGAAACGCACAGGCCGCGGCCGCCTTTTCCTTCTCCGCCAACTCTTCGCGGGCCTCCTGGGAGAAGGCCCCGTGCTCCGAAGGGAAAAGGTCTCGGGTGGGAGTTTACATGGAATTTACCATCTGGTTATGACTAACATAGCCATGGAGAATCCCTTATAAATGGAAGTATTAATGGGAAAATCATCTATGAATGGGCCATTTTCCATGGCTATGTTAAATAACCAGAGGGTATGACTTTTGGATACTTTTGGTTCTATAGTGAAAAATTGAGGATAAAACCGCTGGATTTGAGGGGCAACACATTCTCAACGATCTTTGCCAAATGCTTGTGGAATTCTACTGGAAACCTATGGATTTTCCCGCAATTTGACAGGGTTTCCTGTAAAAAGAACGGAAGTAAAAGAGAAAAGGACTCACTACCTGTATTCTTGGGTATACTGTACCCACAGTTAAACTAACATAACTATGGAAAATCCCCATTGTTAATGGGTAAATCCACTATTTCTATGGCAATTTTCAATAGCTTTTTGTATGTTTACCAGAGGGTATCTACAACTAAAATCGACATTGGTCAAATCCCCCATGGTGTGTTGATGTGGCAATGCCCCGATGCTTTCTGGCACCAAAGACCAACCGCCGTTTTTGCGGGCCTCCGGTGATCCAACACGGCGGAAATCAAAAGCCATTTACCCTCTGGTTATGTCAACATTTAATGGGATTTTAATGGGATTTTATGGTGGTTTTATGGTGGTTTAATGGGATTTAATATGGTAAACATACAAAAAGCTATTGAAAATGACCATAGAATAGTGGATTTACCCATTAACAATGGGGATTTTCCATAGTTTTTTGTATGTTTACCAGAGGGTATTGGTAGTTCGAGGACTTTCCCAGCTAGAAACCTCTATTTATAGAGATTTCCCAGCCATGTGAGATGACACCGGAGAGTCAACATCCCATTGAAATCCCATAGAAAAACAGCTCCGAGCCGCTCCCGCCGTTCACTGATATAGTCAGTAGGACCACCATCATTTTTTGCGGCACACAAGACACATGGCCATTGAAAACCCACCCATTTACACAATGTGGGGCCCCCTAGATAGCTAAGTTGGTTTATAAACCCCATGAATACTATAGTTATAGGTACCATAAACCATAGTTATTGGAGTTATGTTCACCAACTTAGCTATCTAGGGGGCCCCACTTTGTAGATGATTCTCCCATAAGTAGAAACCTCCATGTTTATAAGGGATTTTCCACTTCGCGATGTTAACAAATAACCAGATGGTTTCATCACTATTATCCCATTATTAACCACTATTAATGATCCATGAATCTCCCATAAATACACCTAATTATAGATGATGGTTTCATAACTAAACCCAATCATAGATAATTTTCCCAGCTATAAACCTCTGTTTATGGAGGATTTCCACAACCGAAAACGCCCAAAAAGTCCGTTCGGTTCGGTCCTGCAGCTGGCTGAGCGTTCTTTGAAGCCAAGCACTCACTAGGCCCAAGCGTTCCAGGGAAGGCTCTAAGCCTGGAGGATGTCTGGAAAGTTGGATCACCTGGTGATTTTATGATGGTAACCTACTGATAAACCAACGGACAAATCAGCTGATCAACCAACTTAATCTATCTAGGATTGCCCATGATGGAAAGTTGGATGATCACCTGGTGATTTTATGATGTTTATGGTTATCATCCAATTTTATGGTTGAGAGTTGGATGATAACCTGATGATGGAGAGTTGGATGATTTGATGATGTTTACCCAAAGCTCCTAATGTCGTAGTTGCTTCAATGTTGGATGGTAACCTACTGATAAACGGACAAATCAACTGAACCAACCAACTTAATTAATCTAGGGATGCCCCACCTATATAAATATATACTGTTATATACTTATCACAATGATATGTGCGGTGAATTCCCCAAGTCATGGATATGACGGGCAATGGACTGGAACATGTTGGGAAATCTGGGAAATCCCATATGAAAATAGATGAACATCAGAATTTTCAAGAGATAAATCATCATGAATCATCTATGAATATGAGATGTCCATGTAGAAATATTATATATTGAAGGCTGTATAAAGTTAACATTTATATATATAATATGTGTATATTATATATATGTATCACATATACATGGGAATGTTACATTTCCTCTACAAATATAATGGTGAATATTATATTTAATATGTTATATAAGATTCCCATATCTATATTTATTATCAGTATAGATATTGATCACTTTATATTAGAATATATTGATAGATATAGTATATTGATCACTAATATAAACGATATATATATATATATATATATGTATATGATATCTAGATATTAACTCTATATTTGGTATAGTGATCTCTAATCACTTTATAGATAGTGATCACTATATATATATATATATGGAAAATTATAAATATATATGGTAATAGTAAGGGTGATAATTATGGTATGGTATTATTATATATATAGTTACATAATAGTGATCAATATACTAAATTATATAATATAACGTGATGACAATATAAAGTATAATATAAATAGAGATAGATATTATAAAGAGTGCATATAAGGGAATTATTATATATATATATTGTATATTTATTATAATAAACATATATATTTATTAAAATTAATATACGTATATTGTAATAGAACATAAAGTGGTTGGTGGTTTGGAACATTTTTTATTTTTCCAGACATTGGGAATTATAATCCCAACTGACGAACTCATATTTTTCAGAGGGGTAGGTATACCATCAACCAGCCATAAATAGAATATAAAGTGATAATAGAGTGTTGTATCATTAGATATATTATCACTCCATATATATATATATATACACCCTCCAGTAAATTAACATAGACCCTGGCAGATAGGGGTTGGAAGATTAGTTTCCATTAAAACTAGGCTAATTTCAGGGTCTATGTGGATTTACCAGAGAGTATATATATATATACTATAGATATTATACATATACGTATATTATATAGCCATTAGATTCCCAGGCATGGCATCCCACCTGAGTCAACTTCCATCTCTCCGGAGATAGGCTCGGGCACCTGCGTCAGCGAGGTGATCTTCATGTGATGGAACTATGGGAGTTGGTGGTTCAATGGTGATTTAATGAGGAGAGAACTATATGGTTTACATATGGTTTATATATGGTTTATATATGGCTTATATATGGTTTATATATGGTTTATGGGTGATTTAATGGTCATTGTTTATGGTCATTGTTGAAATGGGATAATTCTTGGTGAGTTCAAACGGTGAATTTCATGGTGATTCATTCACACCGAGTTTTTTTTGGCATCCCCTCCCGTGGAATTTCACATACCCGGCGTTGGTGGTTATTATAATGGGATAATCATCTTTATTTCATGGGATTATATACCAATAAAATCGTGGTTAATGATGGTTAATGGTTAATAATCACAGGTTGGTGGATGGGAGATCTTTTTAGTAACCCTCTGGTTATGACTAACAGTTCGCCATGGTATAGATGGCCCATAGAAATAGATGCTTTACCGTTCTTAATAGCATGGTGGATCTTTCCATGGCGAACTGGCAATGCCATAGCCAGAGGGTAGCTATTAAAGCCATGGTCCATTCGGTGGTCCACCGAAAAGAACCTGGGGGTTTTCCCCAGCTGGTTTATTTCATGGAAAAGCCATGAACATGGTCGCTATATATATATTATCATTATCAATGGACCATTATCAATATCCATATATATCATATATTATCATTATATATATATATTATCATTATCAATTGGCTTTTCCCATAACCATACTCCTTAAAAATAACCATTAGTTCCAACCAGCTCGGACAGGAAACGGCAAGCGAAACGGCACCTCCTCTGCAATCTGATGAAGCAGCTCCTGAAGGCTTGGGCTATAGCTGGTGAAACTCTATGAAACTTTATCATGTTTTATAACTCACAATTGATAGTGAGCCATTAACTGAGCCATAAAACCATATAAAATTAATTCATATAACATAATTGTAATTATGTTTTACTGTGATATGTTTTATCATAACTCATTCAGTTTTATAGTGAGCCATTCTTTCTCATCGACAGTTTATGAGCCTGTTTGGCTTCCTTTCGCCACTTTGGTGGAACATCAGCCTATTTTTCATGGGTATCTGCCAAATCATCTATGAATAATGGGCCATTTTCATCCATTTTCCATCACCAGCTTACACCGTTGAATAACCAAAGGGTACTACTGTGGATGGTTGCGAAATCCTGCACCACCAAAAGGATGCTTGAAATCCTATAAACAATGGGATAAACCATCTATCAACTGGTGAAGGATTTCGCAACCATCCACAGTATGTGTGTCCATTACCCTTTGGTAAACTAACATAACTATGGAAAATCACCATTTTTAATAGGTAAATGGGATTTTAATGGGATTTTATGGTGGTTTAATGGGATTTAATATGGAAAATCACCATGCTATTAATGGGAAAACTCACTATTTCGACTGGGCCATGTTCAATAGCATCAACTCTAGTGATGTCCTGCTGTCGCGTTGGATGAACTAAGCCCAAGGCATTCTCTTGGGATCACTCAGCCCATCATCCCAATGACTTCAGAATACTGAAGTCATGCAATGAAAAGATCCCATCATTCCCAATGAAACACATACATAAACCATAAACATAAACCCAAAAGACATATTATACCCTCTGGTAAACTAACATAACTATGGAAAATCACCATTTTCAATGGGAAAATCCACTATAAATGGTGATGTTCAATAGCTATGTTAAATTACCAGAGGGTAAACCATTTTTAGCCATCATAAAACCATGTTTTTCGATCTGCGCCGCGCCTTCAGAGTGTTTGGCTCATGTGATGCCAGGTGTTCCGCATTCGCTTCCATCTGCTCCAACTTCTTCAATCGGCCCTCGGATGACGATGGAATCCCGGTGGATCCTATGGGATTTTACCATGACTTTTTGGCGGAAAATTCAGCCTATAACCCATGGATAACCCATGGATAACCCATATGGAAAGCCCCCAAAAATCCGTTCGATGTTCCCACTTGTAGCCACTTGTAGCCTCTGGAAATCTCAGAGTTTGGAAAAAAAAGGCGATGGAAATCAGAGGTGAATCATCTAAAAGTCTGCTTTCATGGGTCCTGTTCCATGGCTACAATGTGGGGCCCTCAAGATAACTAAGTTGGTTTATAACCCAAATAACTATGGTTTATCATACTTATAACTATAGTTAATGGGGTTTATAAACCAACTTATAACTGGGGGGCCCCACATTGTATGTAACAAATTTCTAAGAGGCTAGATGTTACAAAAGGCTAAATCTCCACCTACAGAAATTCAAGAAGAAACTTGGTAGATATATCCATAGTTAGTCCATACCGTAACAGGGGCACCGATTTCAATTTATAGGGTTTCTTACTATATTTATACAGTACATTTCCAACTATAGCTATTTATTTATCATAATGTGCTATAGTGGTACAGAGATTTTCCAACTATACCAACTTATCATAACCTATACCCTCCGGTAACATAGCTATTGAACATTGCCATAGAAATAGTGAATTTTCCCACGAATAGCATGGTGGATCTTTCCACAGCTACGTTAGTTTACCAGAGGATAAAACCCATTAGATCCCATTAAACCACCATAAATTCCCATAAATTCCCATTAGATCCCATTAAAATGTTGGTTTTCCAGTTCGCTACGTTAGTTTACCAGGCCGGCTTCCCATGAAAATCACCCCATCAAATGGTGCACCGAAAATGTGCGCCGGTCGCCCGCATCTCCGGTCGAGTCACCTTGGAGGCATCGACCTGACGTTGAAGGGATGCGATCTGCGCCTCCAGTTGCAGTTCCTGCGACGAAACATGGAGAAGTCTGGAGATGGATATGTGTAGATAGTGTATATATGTGCATATATTATATATATACATAATTTAATGTACACATGTACTCTTTCTCTATATATATATGTATGTATATATGTATATATGTACATATGTAATATACATATATATATATATATGTATACGATGTAGTTGAGATAAATTTCGATCAACTTGGCTGTAATTGGTGCTCTTCAGAAGTACCAATGATGTCCTGCCCAAAAATGGGTGAGAACAGAGGTATTGAATGAGCAAATGCATCCTTTATAGTGGTTTAATGTGGTTTATAATTGGTGGTAAACCAGTCCTATGTTTAGAGTTCAATGTGTAGAGTTGACTCACATGTTTTTCTGATGCTTTCATGAACCACCAAAAATATACCAGCTCATCTTGGTTACATCCATTGTGATACCACAGCTGCAGCCCCATATCGATGAATTCATAGAAAATAGATCCCTATTTATCAAAGTTAAACAAATTCCCTCCAAAAACCATTTCTTCAGAAGGTTGCATCTTCATGTGTCACGTCTGTTTTTAATGTGTAAAAAATCATGATGGATTTCCACGTATGTTTCATCACTAAATTCACGGTTATATTTGTCACTTAAGATTCAAACAACTTTCCAACTGTGTCATGAACAATGTTTCCCATGTGTCATGGTGAAAATCCCTCCATTTTCCCACCATTTTCCTGCCATTGTTTCCTATTTTCACATGTTTCGCCATGTTTGCACCGTTATAGTTATAGTTTCCCCTCATTTTTGCTATTACATTCACATTGGTAAGATTCATATTACTATTTCGGTCCTATTACTATTCACCATTAATAGTAATATGATTATTTTTTGTACTATTATTTTTGTACTATTACTATTCACCATCACTATTACTATTCACAGATGTTTGGTACTATTACTATTACTATTTCTGTACTATTCATATTACTATTACATTACTATTACTATTGGTAATATTACTATTACAGCATGTTCCCCCCATTTTTTCCCCGTTGTTCACCATCCCCCCCGGGCGTTCGGAAACACCTCGTCGCTGAGCTGCGCAGCTTCACTGAGGTCTTTAGAGGCCACGGACTGGCGCAAGGCTTTCAGCACGCAGCTCCTGGGGAACGGTTGATCAACTAGAAATAGTTATGTTATAGTAATTGATGTTGATGGAGATTAACATGATTAACTATAACTGTGGATATTAGCTATTCTATTGCTAGTCATATAGTTAGTTATAGTAATGAATGGTATATGGTATTACTATGCTATTGTACTGAATATTACTAGTTATAGTTGGTTATTTTATTATTACTATTATGCATACAGTAATAGTATATGGTAGTAGCTATAGCCTATAGCTATAGTTCATTATAGTGATTATAGTTAGTTATAGTAAAAACTAACAGTAACTATACAATCACTATACTATCTGTAGTTGTTTATAGCTTATATATATAGCATATATAGTAATCGCAATAGTAATACTAATAGTAACAGTAATAGTGATAGTAATACTAATAGTAGTACATGTTCAGGTGGTTATAGTTAGTATAGTGAGTTGGTTAAAACAATTAGTTATATATAGTAATTCTTCATAGCTATTATAGTAGTTATGAACAATAATAATGGTAACTAACCAACTACATAATTAGCGGTTATAGGAATTACAGTTTTTACTGTAACAGTCGTATAATACAGTAATAAAGTAATAGTAATGTAATGCTAATAATTACTAATCTGTAGTAACAGTTAGTAGCATAGTAAATTATAAGCATAGTATATAGCTATAGTAATATAGTACTATATTCTAATAGTTATAGGTTATAGAAGCATAAGCAACAGTTTTAATAATCATCCTAACAGTAATGGTTATCTGCAAATGACTATAATTATAGTATAATCTGTAATATCATCTGTATTGTTATAGTTGCTATAATGATTTAAAGTTGTAAACTAATCTAACTGGGAATTATACTAGAGTATAGTTACATTATAGGATAATACAGTAAGTCTCCAATTGGTTACCAATAATTGTACGTATAATATAAACATGAAATAACTATGATTATAACAAAAGCATATTCTACAATTCACAATTAATGACTGGAGGTTAATTAATGGTAATAATTCCCTATGTTTCAAACCTATCAATAGATATTAGTTAAAATAAAGTCGGCATAACTATCGTTGGATATAATAATGACAACCCAACGTAGGTGTCACACATATCTCGAGTATGTCTGAAGCTTAACCTCCTATAACAGGCCCCTCCAATAACCCCGCGAACTAATTATCAACCAATAGACAAATATCAAGCTGTTACTTAGATCCACTTTGTATCAAGTTCAACCTATCCATGACATATCAATCCCTATCTTATACCGCATATTTAGCAATGATCAGAAACCATCATGTATCAACTACATCCCCAGTATGCATGATGGTTAACAGCCTGACAAAGAGTGGTCAATCCTCATATATAGATCATTTTCCCATCAAAACCTCCATTTAGTTAAGGGATTTCCCATTGCCTCTATCCCTACAAGGCGGGCTTGGAAATCTCACTAAGCATAGTCATATCTACCATAAAGCATTGTTAACTTTGGTATGAACCAACTTAGCTATCTAAAGGGGGCCCGTGTAATGATTTGACTTGATGTGAGGTGACAGCAATAGGATCCACCATCCGCAATTTTACCATTCTCATCGGTGGGATTGAAACCATCAATTAATATGAGTGGTTTATGGCATTGCTCTAGCTGCTAATCTTATCATGGGTTTCTTACAGAAATATGGGAAGCCCCTAAATCCGTTGCAACTACCATCTGGTTATTTAACGTAGCCATGGCAAATTATCACCATTTTTATCCATTTTTAATAGGTAAACCATCTATAAATGGGCCATGGCTTCCATGGCTATGTTAAATAACCAGAGGGTAATTCCCATTAATTCCCATTAATTCCCTATGGATTGATGATCATCCACTATAAATTGCCATTTTCAATAGCTATGTTAGTCATAACCAGAGGGTAAATCCGTTGCAACTCATCATGACTTCGTTTTCCAAAAATGGCTAACTTGACCAACCACCAGGACTTTTTCATGAAGGCCTTTCAGCTCTGCGACAGATGTGCTTCATGGCTCTCGCCACAGCCTGCGCGTGCGTTGCCAACGCGTTGCCAACGTGCCCCTCCATGGTGAAATCATTGGCTGGTGAAATGGATTTCCACAGATAAACATTTACCATGCATTAATCATGGTTTATCATTTGTTAATCATGGTTTATCATTTGTTAATCATGGTTTATCATTTGTTAAATGGTAAAAACATGGAACTCAATGATAAACACGGAAATCCCCAAGAAGTTTCACATGAGAAAGAGGTCCAAAGAGGAACCATGAGAATACTACTAGAGTAATTTAGTAATAGTAGTTATAATAATGACATATAATGACACTATTGTATCCCCCATGTATAGTGGGATTATAGTAGGATATGTGTGATACTTAGATACACACTTCTTAGTATAGTAGGATTATATCCCCATTTGTCCCCCTTTGTACCCTCTGGTAAACTAACATAACCATGGAAAATCACCATTTTCAATGGGTAAATCCACTATAATTGGCCATTTTCAATAGCTATTTTGACATAACCAGAGGGTAGTCATTATGATACATTATATCACCACTATATTCCCCATTTTCAGACAAACCCCTACAAAAACATCATCAACCGACCATGACTTATCCACTATCTCAACTATATCTCCGTATTTTTGATAGTTAACCCCGCAATGATGGTTCTATGCCCCCATAATATTCATTGCAGTTATTTACTAATATCTTGGGGTATGTTTAGATATTATAATATCAACTAATATCAATAATGTTACTAATTAGTATAATATAAACAATATTACCAACTATAAGTATAAAATAGTATAAATAATTATGCAATTGGCAATATTATTTACAGTATATTTCATATTATTTTGCTGATATTTCTCTCTCAAATTATTGCAAAATCTACTGTTCATAATACAGTTTAACTCAGCAAAATAAAAATGGTTACAGGATAGTGCCCCCCCCCAGTTACAAGTTGGTTGGTTTATAAACCCCATGAATACTAGTTCGTTATACCATTAACCATAGAATTCAGCCACTTTTTTTAGGCAACTGAACGTAACTTCGAACGGGGGCGCCATCCTGTATTGTTGGTTATATACCCCGATCATATTCCCATTGTTGTTGGTTAAAAAACCTTATTAACTACTATTTTCATCACAATTAACCACTATATAATCCATGTATAATCCATATATCATCCATATAAATCAGCATGGAAAATCCATGGACCATTTATAGATGATTAACATTGATTAACCACTATTAATCACAATTAACCACTATTAATCCATCCTCTACCCTGGACTTATTGCAGTTGCTGGGAAGTTCGCCGTTCGCGCTTCGCTTCGCGCCTCCTCCAGGCATTTCTGCCCCTCGATGCTCCGCAGCTGCCACAACTCACCTGGGATTTTTTCAGATGGCGGCCTGGTTGAAGCGGGAAAGTCATTGGGTGGAGCATTACCATCGGGTATTAATACTGGTTAGTAGTGGTTAATAGTGGTTAATGGGTATTAATAGTGGTTAATGTCATTGGATTGGTTTTGTTGGGAAAATCTACACCGGAAACCCATGGTAAAATTACCATCAAATTGTGATCGGGCTTTCCGGTTTCAATTTTCCCGTCATCCAATTCTATGATTAAGGGAAAATCGGACCAAATTCCATGGATTTCAAAGGATGAAATACAGAAGAAATACATGAAGAAGACATACATGAATCATAAGTTAAGTGGAAATTTTAATGGATTTCAGAGGGTGTCAGCCACACAGAAGAAAATGAAAAGGATTCAATAATGAACGATGGCGATTTATAGGTCAATTCTGCTGAAACTGAGTCCACTGGGGTGGCTGTACAGCCAAATTGATCACCAGAATTGATAGGAAAATTGACCACCACAATTCATTACAGACAACTTGAACACCTACCCTCTGGTAAACGTTTACAAAAAACTATGGAAAGATCCAACATGTTTCATGGGAGAATTCACTATTTCTATGGCCATTTTCAAGTTCGCAAACTATGGAAGCCATGGCCCTAATCGAAATAGATTGTTTACCTATTAATAGCATGGTGGATCTTTCCGTGGCTATTTTGACATAACCAGAGGGTAATGGGAATTAATGAGAATTGGAATTATATACCCATTATAATCCCATGAAAAAATCCCATTCATGATGGTGACCATAAACCATTAATCCCATGCTACCCCAGACATGAGACCAAAGCAGATGTTACCCTCTGGTAATTTCTTACAAAAAACTATGGAAAGATCCACCATGCTATTCATGGGAATTTTCACGAATTTGACATAACCCTAGAGGGTAGACTAACATAGCTATTGAAAATCACCATTGTTAATGGGTAAATCCACTATTTCTATGGCCATTTTCAAGGTCGCAAACTGTTAGTTTACCAGAGGGTTTATCATATTAAATCCCATTAAACCACCATAAAATCCCATTAAAATCCCAGAGGGTAAATGGCCATGGCTTCCATAGCTATGTTAGTCATAACCAGAGGCTAATCCCAGAGAGGCTACCATCCGATTCAGAGATTTCCTGTCACGTCTCCGATTCTCAGAGGCCCCACCTAAGGCCCTCATCTCTTCGGCCGCAGCTGCGCTAAATGCCTGGAGCTGGCCATTCAGAAATATGTATCTATAATATATATATATATAATTTATATATGTATATAAAGTATGTAATGTAATGTAATGTAATGTAATGTAATGTAATGTAGAGTAAAGTAATGTAATGTAATGTAATGTATGTATATATATATCATGTGGATGTTCAAAATATACAATACTGTAAGGCACTATAATGGAGAGAGAGAGAGGAAGGGTAATGGATATTAGATTAAAGTAGATAGGGTTAGATTTGATTCCATGAAATTTAGACATAGATAGAAACATAGACAGGTGACGTATGCATGGAAATTCCACCAACCCCAGTTCACATGGGGAATTTAACATGATTTAAGCAACAAAGTTGGGGGCAGATTGTCCCAGTCAGGTACTGCCCAATATTTTCTACTGCTCAGTATTTCGAATGGCCATTTTCAGGTTCGCAAACTATGGAAGCCATGGCCCTAATCGAAATCGATGGTTTACCTATTAATAGCATGGTGGATCTTTCCATGGTTTTTCCGAGGCAAAACTTACGAGGCAACAATTTCCACAACCACTAGTTGGTTGGTTGCTGGACGAATCTCAAACACTATTGAAGAGGTCACCGGCTGGAGGTCAGCTAAAGGTGGGGTATTCAGGTTGTTACATCCCAGTGATGACCAATCTGCTGGTAAATCCTAACCTATGTGCAGCTGACGTTGAGGATATTCACATATATATATATACACATACATATTCACTCATGAAGTCTAAGCACCCAAACGATTTCAACACCATCATATCAATTCTAGCCCTGTCCCTACCTCAATGGAAGTGCGGGAAGTGTTCTTGTCAATCGTAGGAAAATGATTTGCCTGAGAGTCATGTTCCACTTCCACCTTTGTTTTCAGAAGGGTATGTATGGCCCCTCTGTTTTAATGGGAAAAGCAGCCGGCTGTGTGTACAAAGGGTACAAAAACCCTCAGTTTTTCTGGAGCCAAATCATCATGTCCATCGATTCAACCCCAATGTTGAATTTTAAAACCGTCAAAATCATCAACATATATATATATAATTATATATACACACTAAAGTATATGTATATAATTACATATATATATATATAATTACATACACATATTGCATTTCCATTGATTAACCACCATTTTTAATTTGATCCTTTTTTTCCCAAGGGTTCACCACCTTTCCGGCTCGCCATCCGCTCCGCCGCGCGTCGCCGCGTCGCCTGCGCCATCATCGCGCGCTGTCCCGTCCCCTGTGCTGGTGCCACGTCGCAGCGAGCCGTGAACACCACGTGGGTGTTGGGATACCTAGGGCATGGAGCATCCAATGGAAGGGAAAGATCCACCATTTAATGGGATTTATAGTGATTTAATGGGATTTTATAGTGATTCAATGGAATTCAATGGGACCATAAGGATATATCCTCTGGTAAACTAACACTTTGCTATGGACAATCACCATTTTTGGTGGTTAAATCAACTATTTCTATGGCCATTTTCAATAGCAAACTGTTAGTTTACCAGAGGGTATATCCAAATATATTGGATTTAATGGAAGGGAAAAATCCAGCATTTTTAATAGGTAATGATGGGATAATGATGTTTAATAGGGATGATTTGCTGGGATAATAATGGGATACTGGGATATTCATGGATATACCCTCTGGTAAACATACAAAAAAAGATGTATGAAATACCGTGAAAGATGTATGATATACCATACCACCTATAAAAATTGTGATTTTGGGGATGGTTTATGGCATTGTTTTACCCACATTACCCTCTGGTAAACGTTTACATAGCTATGGAAAGATCCACCATTTTTAATGGGTAAATCAACTACTTCTATGGCCATGTTCAATAGCTTATAGTAATATTAGTAATAATCAATGGTAATTTCAGGATCCTGAATTGGAGGTATGTTAGTACCATTTTTCAGGCCATATATTTGTGGCGATATTCCCTGAAAATTAGGCCTGAAAAATAGGCCTTATACATGGTAGGTACCTCCAATAAATCAGTTCCTGGAATGGCCATTGACCAATGGAAGGGAACATTTTTGAGACCATGGTCATTTTTTGGGACAAAAACTGTTTTTAACAATGTATTAACTGGTGATTTCTATGAGATTGTAGTTGATTAATGTTGATTATAGATTCCATAAATGAAAGTGTAAGTTACATACCAGAACTGAATCTATAGAATCTATATTATGGCCCATAAAACTGGATAAATTATAACTGATATTTCGGGCCATAACTCACGGAAACCATGGTGGTGCTTGGAGAAACTTTAGGGGAAGGTTGGAGCGGAGAAATTGGAGAAATCTTCATTTCCAGAAATATGATTTACCAATAATAATGATTAATATATGGTTATTATATGGTTATTATATGGGATCATAATGGGATATACCAATAATAGTGGTTAATGATGGTTAATGGTTTTTTAAATCACTGGTTGGTGGATGGGAGATCTTTATAGTAACCCTCTGGTTATGACTAACATAGCCATGGTATAGATGGCCCATAGAAATAGATGGTTTACCTGGGTTTACCTATTAAAAATGGTGATTTTCCATGGCTATGTTAAATAACCAGAGGGTACACTGGGGATGTGATAAGGGGATTTTGATGGGGATATGATCATTTTGATGGGTTTGGTTAAACTGTTTAAACCATCCTTAAACTGTCATGTAATTAATCATGTTTATTAGTGATATACCCGGCCTGGTAATCTGGGTAAGTTTGCGAACTTGAAGCCATGGACCATAGAAGTAGTTCATTTCCCCTTCTTAATTAATAGCATGGTGGATCTGTCCATTTTGGGGAACTAATAGCTGGTTGGTGGTTTTTCACCCCTCTGAAAAATCATGGAGTTAAAGTCAGTTGGGATGATGACATTCCATTCCCAAGTGTTTCTGGAAAGTCATTCAAAATTCCATGGTTCCAGTCACCACCAACCAGTGATTAAAAAAACCATTAACCATCATTAACCACTAGTATTGGTATATATAACCCATTATAATAATCCCATATATTATGATCCCATTATGATGTTTATTATAATGATCCCATATATTATGATCCCATTATATTGGCTATGATATGTTTATTATGATCCCATTATGATCCCATATATTAACCATATAAAACTTGCGGTCATTTAGGGATGGTCCCTACTAACCATCATTCCGAGTGAGGGAGAACTCAGTGAGGTCGTGATCAAATTTACCCAGAATTATGGACTTTATTTATATTTGATAGATATATATATACACCCATGGAAAATCACAATTTTGAATAGGTAAATCATCTATTTCCATATATATATATATATTATCATATTATATTATATTATATTATATATTATATTATATATTATATTATATATTATATTATATTATATTATATTATATTATATATATACCCTCTGGTCATGACTAACAGTTCGTCATGGAAAGATCCACCATGCTATTAAGAACGGTAAATCATCTATTTCGATTAGGGCCATCGAAAAACCATGGCGAACTGTTATATAGTCATAACCAGAGGGTATATGATATCATATGGGCTATAAAAATTGATGGACCATAACTTGCGCATGGGTCAAGTCAATGGGTACATACGCGGGTACCCCACAAAAATATATGGGACAGTTGGATCGATTCATCCAATGTTTTATCATAGCAATATGTTTGAATGAATCGCAAATTTTTGGGACATGGTTTGATATCATGGAAAGGATATAATATTCAGAGTTCAAACAAATACATAGATATTTTACACAAACTCCGTGAAGGATGCTCAGAGCGGCCTTGTGCATCGGAAAAAAGATCGGAAGTCTACTGTACTCGTAGCCTGATTAAACAGTTGGAAGCCTACCTTCAATGGCCATTTTAGGAACCGATTCATTGGAGGTACCTACCACGTATAAGGCCTATTTTCCAGGGCTATGTAAGGAGACCCCCAAAATATGGCCAGGATCCTGGAGATCTCCCATTGATACCTGTCCTGATCTGTTCAGTTCTGGCGAACCCTCTCCCACCCTTCAACCCTGCCCCAGAACAACCCACTATGGATGTTTGAAGTCCTCCATTGCTACCCGGCCTGGTAAACGTTTAAAAAAAACTATGGAAAGATCCACCATGCTATTCATGGGAAAATCCACTATAAATTGCCATTTCTAATAGCAAACTGTTAGTTTACCAGGCCGGGTAAATTCCCAGCCCCAAACTCTTGTGGCTTCGCCCGCTGCGAGTGGCTCAAGTTCTTTCAAGGCCATGCCAATGCCGAAGCTTCGACCCTTCTCTGCCTGAGAAATTGAGCTGGGGACCAGTGTGATATGTGCTTCATCCACAAAGCTGTGGGAAAAATGAGCTCATGTTTGATTTATGAGGAAAAATCATTTGCCAAAGAATGTGTGTATATGGGGATGGGTCAAAACATGTCAAAACCCTGGTACCTAGTGAACCCCAAAATAGCTGGGATTTATGGATGTGAATAACCCACTAAAAATGCATCTATAGGTATTGACTCATACCCATATAGATCATAGATGGTTGTAGAGCTTGTAATCAATCAAATATTCATAGGAAGCACCAAAGATGGGAACTTGGGCCAACAAAGAATGGGATACCAATGGATAAAAGCATCATTCAGGGGTAGGGGTCAAATATGTTCAAATTTTTAGGACTGAGGGGACCACAAAAGTTTATTCTTGTTAGTAAAATGTAACATTTTAGGGTAGCCATTGACTAGACCTGGAAAAGTTCTGCGGAGATCAGAAAGAATCTCAGTCTAGGCCGCTTTGAAAAAATCTACACCCATGTACCCTGCATCAAACATGGCTGGGGAAATCCGATTCTTTTTCATAAGCCCAGCCTAGTCCCAGCCTGGAGCTCCAGTTCCAGTTCCAAAAAATGGCGACACTTGGGGATCCATCTGTGGAGGATGCATCCCTGGAATTGTGGTGAATAAGCATTTTGTTAACCCTCCTTATAGGGACTATAGGGTGAATAACCATTTTATTGGTGAATAGTCCCTATGATTATCCATTTTGTAACCTCCGTATATACCCTCTGGTAATGACTAACAGTATCTAACAGTTAGCTATCGAAAATGGACCATAGAAATAGTGAAAATGGATTGAGCCACTGAAAATGGTGGATCTTTCCATCGTTTTTTGTATGTTTACCAGAGGGTAGCAATTGAATATCATGGAACACCACGAGTTAGGTGCCTGGGATGCACATCCATAGGTCAACTATTTTGCTATGCGAAAAACACGTGACATCCAAGTGACATCCAGTTGTGTACGAGCTGTTGTCCACCTAGAATCTATTAGGTAATAGTCATCACCCAAGTAATATCCTACTCCAACGTGAACATATGTATTGAATATATCCCATATATTTATAGATACATTCAAGGTGGCCCCACCTAGATAGCAAAGTTGGTTTACAAACCCCATCAACTATAATTGCACGTGTCATAAACCCTAGCCATTGGATTTACCATCTGGTTGTGACATTGCCAGTTCGCCATGGAAAGATCCACCATGCTATTAAGAACGGTAAACCATCTATATAAATGGGCCATCTATACCATGGCTATGTTAGTCATAACCAGAGGGTTGCTATAAAGATCTCCCATCCACCAACCAGTGATTATTAACCATTAACCATCATTAACCATCATTAACCACTATAAACACGGTATATAATCCCATGAAATAAAGATGATTATCCCATATGTTTACCAACTTATCTAAACTCAATCCCATTATTTTTTCAACGTATCCAAATCACCATGAACTGCCATAAAAAGAATCTAAGTCCCATTAAATCACCAAATGTTTGCTGGTAAAGTTTAAAACTCACCATGAAATACCATCTAAGTCCCACTAAATCCCACTAAATCATCATGTGTCTACTTAAAAATACCTAAGATTCCCAATTTTATGGTTCATATATACCCCATTTTTCGTGGATTCTTTTTTGCGACGGAACAAGGCCGACGGAGCCACGCCTTGGGAAGATTTGGAGGTTTGGCCCGTGTCCCACACCTTGGAGCTGATTAACATTGGAGCAGGCACTTTTTGAAATATTATGGATAATTATGGAAAATATATTGGATAATAGAATGGATAACATAATGGATAATCTCATGGTTAATTATGGATAATAATGGTTAGTATAATATGATGGATAATAATATAATGGTGTTATGATCATAATAATCAGAATGGATAATATTTGGAAACTGTTGGATAGTATCGATGGTGTTGAATAAGTCAAAGATAATGTTTTAATAAGTCAATCATGATATGATTTTATTAACGTGAAACATGTTGATATGCATAATGTTTAGTAAAATGGTTGACAGTATTATGGATAATATCTTTTGAAACCATATAATATCCATAATGTGGATAGCTTAAGAACCACTAAAATAACTATGTACATGTTATGCACAGTATGTGAATAATAATAAACATATATGTAATACCTATGTATGTAATAAAATACACGTCTATCTATCTATATATATATTATATATGTTATAGATGTGTATATCACATATGTAATTAGATGTATGAAAATATGATGATACGTATAGACTGTATAGATATATCTGGAGATTGATCAAACATAGAGTCCTGATCCCACAGAGCCAGAAGGCCATTGCCCAGCTTTGGATGCAGATCCAAATGAGAACGTCTTGTTGGATCATAGCTACCAGATCTGGGCCCCCCGTTTACGATAGCTAAGTTGGGGGCCACATAACTCCAATAACTATGGTTTATGGCAGATATAACTATAGTATTCATGGGGTTTATAAACCAACTTATAACTGGGGGGCCCACATTGTACCAGTTCTGGCTCAAACATGACCACAGAATTTGTGGGTCAGGTCGTACCTTGAATCTTGACCCGCTGCCATTTGTCTCGAGGAAAAAGGATGTTAATCCACATGTTCTCAATTGGAAAATCTGATCATTCTAGACTTACTTAAATGTCAAGTTGTCGTATTCGACAGTACAGCCATGGTTTTTTTTGGTCTTGATGAAACATGATCAAACCATATTCAATCGCAATTGGTTTAAACAAAAATGGTATTTGACCTCCCCTCTTTTTTTTTACTTCAGCCCCTCCCCTTCTCGGACCCCAACTCGTGTTGTCCGGTGTGGTAGCGCTGGGCAGCAAAGATACAGGGAGGCATCACCTGCGCTCCGGAACTTCAGAAAAAATCTGGGCTTGGCCAACTTGTTTTTGGTGCATCAAAACCAACACGTACTATGGTTGAAAGCACCAAAAAATCAAAAATCTATGGTTCAAATTTGGTAAATAAACCATACCATGGTAAACCATACTATGTGATGTTTGGTAATACATGTTTGGTACGTTCAAATTACCAAATCTATGGTTTCATCGGTAAACCTCTGGGTATAACCAACAAATACTCGGATGTCATGGGAGTTCGGACCGCTTTGGCTGTAGTAGCATGGAAACATCTTCATTTTATGTACCCTCTGGTAAACTAACATAACTATGGAAAATCACCATTTTTCATGGGAAAATCCACTATAAATGGCCATTTTCAATAGCTATTTTGACATAACCAGAGGGTAAAGAGTAGCCAAGTTGTCTACATTCCCACGGGTTCAGGGGATGTTTCACTTTGGAGACGTGCACCACACTAGGTTTCCAGCAGATCTCAACTGCAAAAGTCCGAACTGGGCGAAACTGTCACCAAAAACTGCCATAAACAGGAAACAACATCATGACTAAGCAACGGATTGGTGTTTCCAAAATGTTCAGACAATATTTTTGAAAACCGTTGACTTTTTTTTTTTTATGCCAAGCCGTGATTCCTAGAACCTCACCAAAAAGTGGTGTTATTTTCCTAGCTTTATGGCAGGCATAGCATGGTATCACTTTGGATGACGCAAGATGACCCCCCATGGATGGTGCAATGGGATGGCCGCATCGGGGGGTTTTCCACATTGGTCAGCGGGCACCCGACCGGGTAAACATACAAAAAACGATGGAAAAACGTGAAAATCACCATGTTTAATGGGAAAATCAACTATTTCGACTGGGCAATTTTCAATAGCTATGTTAACGTTTACCAGAGGGTATATCCCAGCAATGAAACAAACCAGGGCTCAACATTCATCCAGGGTAAAAGCTACCGAGTCCTTTCAGCCCAGGTACAAATCGTCATTGGGGGAAATCATCTCAAATACGGATGGAGAATAAGGAGTCTCTGAAAGCACCAGAAAATGTATAGTTTTCTACCACTCGTATTGTTGGTTTAACCATGTTCTACTCCTGAACTTCGGCCACTACAAACTTTAGTTCGATGATGTTCTCCCCATCATCTTCAGGTTTCCATCTGGCATTGGGCATTGGGGATGGCTTAATAAACTTGCTAATTAGTAGTTATCCATTTAGTATCCCTGCTGTTTAAGATAACCATGATTAATACCCATTGTGGAAAAAACAATGATTATATACCAATATTAATCATCATTTAATATACCATGATTATATACCCCATAGGATCCATGTATGCTATATATGGTAACATTTACCATCAATATACCCCCAATGTTAGCATATATACCATACATGGATCCTATGGGTACCATTATTAATCCCTATGAACCCGTTGTTTTCGCTACACCCATACGCCCAAGTCCTTGCAATGTTTGCGTTTGACAGCTATTCCCAATCAAAACGCTCGCCACGACCCCTGTCCCGGCACAGACCTTGCAAAACCCCTTTCCCCATTGGAAACG
>Ga0126342_10004959_pt1 | contig 23005 bp, 27 predicted proteins | sample Cyp1metagenome_FD_92528 | JGI IMG/M metagenome (GOLD analysis project Ga0126342, IMG submission 92528) | Coral microbial communities from Lord Howe Island, Old Settlement Bay, Australia - Cyphastrea 1 metagenome | ecosystem: Host-associated > Invertebrates > Cnidaria > Coral ...
CACAAACACACACAAACACACACAAACACACAAACACACACAAACACACACACAAGGCACACACGGCACACACGGCACACACGGCACACACGGCACACACGGCACACACACACACAAACACACACAGACACAGACACACACACACAGACACAGACACAGACACAGACACACACACACAGACACAGACACAGACACAGACACAGACACAGACACAGACACAGACACAGACACAGACACACACACACACGGTTTGACTGATACAGCGATGTGATTTTCATTACTTTTCCGTCTATTTGCAACATTGCAGGTAGCATGGTGTAAAATTTCCAGCTTTGTGTGTAATCCTACACATGTTATTTAAATTGCCTTTCAAGGATTCTGAAATGAGCTGAAGTCAGCGCTGCGGTCTTCGCTTGAGATCTTCCTATAAAAGTGCTGTGCTGCCAAATGCTTCAGCGGCTTCAGCAGCCGCAACGTGTTGGACGTGTTGGGTGTGTTGGATTGGAATGTATTCAGAGGCCCATGGAGCACTTTTTCAACGCTCCTGAGACAAACTGAGACCGGGTGGACCGATTAAGCAAGGAATCCAAACCTATTCTTTTTGTGTTTGGCTTGATATTTTTGTGTTCTGCTTCTGGTATGATTCTGGTTGATATGGCATTGAGATGCATTCAGTTGAGGTCCCTTTGGGCCCGACCAATCGGAAGAAGCTGGAGCGTACACTCCAGGACGGGTCATTCGGAGTCTGTCTTGGAGACGTGTGGAACATTGTTACTGTTACTGACTTCATAGTTTTGGCAAGAAACACATCGACACTAAATTGCACAGCAGGATTCTACATTCTGTTGTACCCGTGCAGGAAATGGCGCAGGGATTCTCTTTGGGCCTGGTTTCTAGCTTGGGTTTTTCAAGGAGGAGGGTTGGAATGGACGAGTCAAGCTACTCTTGTGGAGGATCCTTCGTTGTTTTAGACCACTGTACATTGATTCACAGTGATTCATCATTGTACATCCTCCTTTTATCATGGAGCAGGTCCAGTCCATCTAGCAAACCTTGGTTCCTTGGGTTCCATGCGGACACCAAAAGACAGCATGCAGACTACATCTCTTTGGAGACCGTCAACACTTCTTGAGATACATCCAACGGCAGACAAGAGATGCACTGAAGAAACACAAAAACAACATAACAACTTCATAACAACAGTTCAAGTTTGATGTGGATAACAGTAAGAGTCAACTCGCACACGACTTGGTAACCTGCATGTCCAAGAGCCTTTCAATCAGATCGGATCTCTTTATCGCCTGAGCAGGTCATTTATCTATGCAACCTGATCGTGGCAAGACTTTTGCGCACCAGGCACCCACAAGTTTTGTGCCGTGTTTTTTTTGTGGGCACCTACATGTATCATGACTGCAAGCAAGATTATTTTGCAAGTGCCTTCCAGCATGAGTTGACTGCAGGCTGCTTTGTGTTTTTCAGACATCTTCGAAAAACAACAGCAGAAGTGGGGCGCCTCAGAGTATTCTCTGGCGGACTAGGTGCAAAATGCCACTTGTAAGAACATGCTCCTGCATAGACATGGACAGACTTGGATTTGTTCTGAGACAGATCTCACACATCTGGATACTGGTAGCAATGACCGGCAACCCCTACCAAATCTCGAAATTGATAGGGCATGGCATCAAAAAACGAGAAGTTTGCCACGAGGTGGATCACACGTTCCACAGATATGGCATTGCGACTTTCAACATGGCCGTGCTGAACGTGCTACTGCCATTTCAACTATTTCGACTATGTCACTACCGTACGTTGATCTATAGTTGGGGCTTGTCAGGGCTTGTCAGGCTTGAACATGTCGTTCCAACATTTTCTGATTGCTACAGCGCTGGAGTAGACTCTGGGAGAGCTGGCAACAGTCTGCGGGTAGTGGCACTGCAGGCACTTTATTCTTGGAACTAGAGTCAGAGTCCCATCTAGTATTCCGAATAAATCGAATCTATTTTGCAGGCCTTTTCATTATTTGTTTGAAATCAATCGAAGGGGAAGTGGTTTCAAACAAAGATGACATGGAAGAAGAGATTTCATTAATTTGTTTGCCGTTCTTTTCCGTTTTTGATTTGGAGGTGGCAGTTTCGTGCTGTTGCCTCAGAGAGGGCGGAAATGACATTGGGTTCGGGGTGGCGGCTGAAGGCACCTTTTAAGTTTCGGAGAAGGTCAAGAGAACGGGTGAAAATCGAGGAACACATAGTACAACAGATACAACAGTCTAGAACAGTCTCATCCGATTTGGGATGTAGTATGTATTTCAAAGACAAGCTAGAAAGAACAACCAGACTCAACAAACAGAACATAGCAGAACATAGCAGAACTATATAATTATGGAATATTCTGGAATATTATGGATAACTGTGAAAAACTGCAGGCTTTTTCAGCACGCCTTGTTGAGTTCACTGAGGCTTATCCAATCCAGTCCTGCATTGGTGTCAGCGACCTCCAGTCCTCCATGGAGGCAGATCTTTCAGAAAGTTGTGCTTCCCAGAGGTCAAAACTTAGAGCCCAGCGTTGTCAAGCTAGACTCTCATGATCTCATCCAATGAACATCAGTGTGCAATTGTGTACAATTTCTTGACATACAGTGAACTCAGTGAACGGGGCATAGACTCAGTTCTTGGTTTCTTGCGATGTTGTGGTGTGGCATGGCAAGGGAATGGTGCACGGGGGCACGGCAGGATGGATGTTTCCTCCGACCTTCTCCTTGGGCAGAGCAGTTGCCGTGGAAGCCCAACTTGGTCTGCCCAGCGAGTTTGGAACTTCGAATTGGCTAAACGGCTAAAACCATTGAGGTCACCTGGTCACCTGTTTGCGGAGCAAATGCTATGCATGTGACATCATGATTACATCATGTGACGTTAGGCTATCACATCCAGATATCTGCGAAGTCACCCGACATGATCTGCGCATGCTGTTTAGCCATTGCCAAAGCGTGTGCTGATTCTCACAAGAAAATGTTGGCTGCAACCGTGTCAATCGAGCTTCAGGATGAGGAGTTTGAAGAGCAGAGGATGCTGCTGGATGCTTCTTATGCTCGGTGTGCCCGCCCAGTTTTGGATGCCCTACACACTTTGGCACCTCATTGGCAAGTGGTCTGTACTGATATGTATTGATATTTAATATATTTATTTCATGTTTTAAGGAGATCAAACAAGTGCCATTGATACTTGTGTCGTTTGTGTAGCATGTTTCGACTTAGATGATCTTGGAGAGTTGCAGCCTAGAAATTCGACCTGATCACAGTGTGATGACACAGGAGGTCAACACCTCTGAGGGTGGGAGCTCTGAACCATTCTTTGAGCACAGCCCACAGGACCGCGATGGACCGTGGTACTGCGACGGTGCCATGATGGTTCCATGATGGTGCCATGATGAGAATGCTGGAAATCCAGATGATGTCCTGTCTAAACGGTCGATGTCCCACTTTGCTGATACATTGATGCACACGGTGCACATGGTGCACATGGTGCACATGGTGCACATGGTGCACACAATTGGCTGCAGATATGTCATTTTCCAGGAGCAAACCCACCTATGCACGCCAACTGCTCGATCAAGCTGCTGTCAGAGACACAGAAAATGTGCCGGGCATTGCGGCATTGACGACAGATTTTCCCTTGGACTTTTAGTTGGATATTCCTTTGGTTTCGCTTGGTTTGATATAGTTTTAGACAGTACCTGTGCAAGACCGAACTCTTTGGGAACAGCATCATTCTAGGGATAATGAGAAGAGTCGCTGGAGTTGTTTGACAAAGCAGTGAACAGGCTTGGTCTATCCAGACCGTGTCATGTTGTGGAAGATATGTCAGGAGACGAAGCCTCAATGACTCATGCAGTTATTGACATGATTCAAACACACACACACACCCTCACACAAACATAATATACGTACCGTATATTTATATTACTCAATTTACGCACATTCATTATTCAATCTGATTGACGCATTGATGCATTCATTTATGCGCAGCATTTTGAATATATTTTGAATGCAATTCGTTCCTTAATGCATTTGCGAAGTTGACGACTTGTTGACGAATTCGTAGTTTCTTTACCGCTGCGACTCTGAGGCACTGCTCGGACCTGATCCAACGATGAAAGGAATCGTTGAGGCCAAACCCGGAGTGCCACAGCACGACCCGGATTTTCTGTGGGAACAAAAATTGTTTTTATGTTTTTTTATGCCTTCAGGTCCTTCTCTGTACACAAACACATGACTTCTAGCTGGTTCTTCGAGATCGATACACATTGAATGCCCCCCCCACACACACACATACACACACACACACTAGACAAGAATGGATCATTTAAGTGATCCGTTGGGAACTGAATCCCCTCGCATGCAAATCAACCCAGCCATAGACAAAGTCCCCGAAATAGAAAATAATCGCTGTAGGGTTCTCGGCTTAGCCCTTCACCATGACTGTAAAAATACCATGCGAATAAGGTTGAAAACGACGCCGAAGAAGATCTCAGATTGCGACAACTGTGTAAAAACCAAATTTTCTGTTGTTGGGGTTCTTGGCTTAGCCCCTTGCCGCAAAAAACGGTAAATAATGCAGGTTACAAGTGGTTGATCAGACCACTCATCCACCGAAATGCCATAGCTTCGTTGGACTGGATAGGCAAATCGGCTCCAGTCCCCCTGCATATTGACAGACAGAATTGCGAAGTAGAAGTTTTTACATCTGTTCAGATGGTACACACACACACACACGCTGCAGACACGTTTGCATTCTCTCTCTCTCTCTGTGTTTGAGACTGCTTTGATTTCTACGATTCATTGCTGATATTTACTGCTTCACCATGGTTCACCATGGTTCACCAGTTGAAATGTACATGCCAGTTGCATCACCTATGCTTCATGTCTCCTGTGAACATGGAGGCTCGAGCTGTGACTGTGAGGGCCCCTCGGGCCGGCTGAATGTCCAGAATTCGCTTGCGTGAGCAATGAGACGAGAGCAGGCTTGGCAGCCGTGGAGCAGGTGTTCAGAATGATGCCTAGAACCAGATCCTCCCTACCTCGTCAATTCGACTTGGTAGTGGAGCCACGGTGGTTCTTGCTCCTTTGCACTTTGGCGCTGCTGGTGACAATCCTCCCTGCTGCTGTTGACGTCATGCCTTTGACTTGATTGACAATGTTCAGTGCGATTCTGGCAAGCATGACATCAATTCATGAGGGCTTGGCTAATGTGAGCGATGGTTCAACCACAACAAGTGGATCTTTCTTTACGACTGAGTTATCCCTGGATGCACCTGGTGCAACAAGGACAGCAGATGATGATATGCAATCAACGGCCGATGCAGTGCGCTTGTCGGCCACGATCACCATTCTGGCAACATCTACAACAGCAGAAGATGAACAACACATGATGAAGGTGTTGCAACGTGCCCTGAAGCGGTCGGAGATGCGCGTGGAAGATGCGATCAATCGCACAGAGCAGCTGCAGATTGCAATGCAGGGACATTTGGGACCGACAGAACTGGTGCACCACCTCCGGACGGTGGGGATCTTGGAGAACGATGAGAACCTCGATGAATGAAGTTTTTTAGAACAAGGTTTTTTCCGGAAGATGTTTTCAAGCCCAATGCGATGCCTCTGCAGCATGATCTGTGGTGGTTTGAGTCTGACATGGATTCATGGATGAACGGGATGATAGTTTTTCTGTTTCTGGTTGGACTAATCATCGCCAAAATTCTGCCGTCTTGCAATCAGCGCATGTGAAGCTTGTGGAACAACAGAGACATGCAGATGTGGGACAGTTGTCTTCGATGCTGACACTTGGCAAGTGAACTACAGACTGTGCAATGGGTGATGCCACACAAATTGCATTCACTGTATGTTTTTGTTGGCATGACCCCAATCAACGGTTCAATCCTGGTGGAAGAGGAGGCTTCACTGCCGACGTTGGTGCGGCCACGTTGAAGACCCCCCCAGGTTGGAGCTCAAGGGCAGTGGAGCTTATTCTTTGCGTGCCTGGCTGAGCGATGTAGTGCTGTGGGCTGGTGCCACAGATCTTGAACCCGAGAGACAGGGTCCAGCTGTAGCACTGGTTATCACGGGTTCAGCCCGTGACTTGGTGCGTGAACTGCAGCCCCAAGAACTGCTGCAGCCCCAAGAACTGAGAGATGGAGTCTGGGAGCAGGGTGCTCATGTTCCAGGCCTCATGCTGCTTTGCCGAACTTTGGCATGACACTATGCCTCATGAGGCGGAGCTCCAAGCCCGAACCATGGCTGAGTTGCCTGGCTTCGCGCGCCTTCCCAACGAAAGCATTGATGCAAGCCTTGCACGGCTTGAGGTGTTGAGACACAGGGCCATTGCCCGAGGCGGTTTCACCATGGGAGCGCAGTCGCTGTCGTACCTGCTGCTGAATGGTTTGCGCCTCAAGCCCGAGCAGTGGGAAAGATGGCCAGCTTGCCGTGAATGACCAACAATTTGGTCAACTTCTTGATCGATTGTGGAGAGTGGGACGGATGGCCGAGGGACAGTTTCAACCACCAAATCAACAAGGGGCCACAGGAGATGTTGGTTCGTATCATTACTTTCCTACTTTTGATCAGCCTCCCTGGTACTGGGTTTGAACCTGACTATCAATCCTACTACACGGTTTCCAGCAGCATGGGGTTCTGATCATGCAGCCGCCCAAAGTCCAGTCATGCCTACTGCACCAATGCCCAGTGGAGTGAACCAAAGTTTTGCCTCGGTTCCCTTAGCAGATGATGAAGAACAATGCCCACGATGCGGAATGTTTTACATGGATCATGAGTTTTCCTCATGCACTGATACTGACAATGGTGAAGCTGACAATGAAACCAGTGTTTTGTATGGTAACCTCAATGACAATGATGCAAGGTTGGGAAATGAGTTGTATGAAGCCTACTAGTTGCCAAACAACGATGGCGTAGGTTTTCTACTAGACCTCACAGAAGATACCGAAGAAATAATTTCAACAAGTATCGTATCGCCATCAATCCAATAACCAGAAGTTCAAAAGGTTTGGTAACAGCTATGCTTCCTTTCTTCCCCCAAATGCCTTTGCCGCTCACAGGGGCCAAGGTGGAAAATCAGGTGGAAAAGGCAAGGGAAAGCGATCCAATCCGAGGGGTCGTGATGGACAGCCATTGAAATGTTTCAAGTGCGGTTCGACAGAACACCTTGCCCGAAACTGTACAAAGCCTGATGCAACTGCCAACATGAACATGCTGGTAGCACCTGCTGGTTCCAGAGGTTTGCAGTAAGGTGGGGACAATGCATAGTCTTAGCACTTGCCGCTCAATTCCAAGGATCCTTGCACAGTGCTGACATCTCTGAAGCATTTTTGCGCGGATTTTCTTTGAAGAGCTCTCTGAAGAAGACCCATCACAACCGCTGAGGGTCGTAGAAATAGCCCTTCCTGCAGGCACTGAAGAGCTTCTCCAGTCCTTTCCAGGAGATGAGAGCTACAATGCTGGCGCTGAGTGCCTTTCCCTCCTTAAGCCCGGCGTCGGGCTAAAAGACGCGCCAAGACCCTGGAACGCCGCTCTGACGCGTGTGCTACGTCTGTGTGGTTTGCAGTCCACATGCACAGACCACCAGCCAGTTGTACTTGAAACGCAGCAGAGATGGAAAACCTGTCATGGCACTATCCGTACATGTAGACGGCATAAAGCTTAGTGGATATGATTTTGAAGTTAAATCTTTGCACAAGAAGCTTTCAGAACACTTTGACGAACTCAAACTCGAATGTGACAACTTTGAGCATCTCGGGTTGAAACATGTCCTTGAATCTGATGGTTCTAGAAGTGTAGGTCAAGAGCACTATGTGAAGGAGCTTCGTTTTTTCTGCGAAGCTGAATGTCGTGATGATGTTGAAGTGTCTGCAGCTGTACGTTCCTAGTTCATGAGTTTGCTTGGAGGCATTGCGTGGACGGTTCAAGCACGTCCAGACATTGCATTCACTTCAGCCCTTCAACGTAAACTGCAGTCTCCTTCCGGTAAGGATGTCATTCATCTAAACAGCGTGTTAGCCTATCTGAAAAGGAAGCCGTTGAAGCTGGCCTATAAGAAAGTTGAGTATCCATGGAAGCTGTATGTCATCTCCGACTCCAGTTTCAAAGGAGAAGACCAAGATGCCCTCCCTAGCCATGAAAAGTGGAATTATAGCATTAGGTGACAAGTATGGTCCAAAGCTTGGTGACAATAACCTTCAAATCTTAGAGTTTGTGTCAAAGAAACAAATTGGTTCTTGCCGTAGCACATTCACTGCCGAACTCTATGCCGCCCTGGATACTGTTTCTCTTGCTAGTGTCATTAACTTGGCATTGACCGAAGTGCTGACTGGTTGCCGAAGTGCCAGTCAAATGGCAGAGATCCAAGAGCCTGGATCCAATGCACTTGAAGCCGACTTGTTTCTTGATGCCAGATCTGTATTTGAAAGTGTCTCAGCCGCTGACACGAAAAGCACTACAGATCGATTGATGTACATCCGTGCCTTGAAGTTGAAAGAAATTCTTGCCATGAGGACCATGTTGAAGCAAGGACCAAGTCTGAGACTTGATATGTTGCCAACTTGAACTTCGACGCCCAAGAATCCAAGAAGATCTTTGTGACCAAACAACCTGAGTTGAAATGTGCATGCCAGTTGCATCACCTATGCTTCATGTCTCCTGTGACTGTGAGGGCCCCTGGGGCCGGGCTGAATGCCCAGAATTCGCTTGCGTGAGCAATGAGACGAGAGCGAAGTGGAGGTGCGAGAGAAAAAGGCTTGGCAGCCGTGGAGCAGGAGGTTCAGAATGATGCCTAGAACCAGATCCCCCCTACCTCGTCAATTCGATTTCACCATGGTTCACCAGGGTTCACCATTCTTTTGGTTCTTGGTTAATGAGATTCTCTTGCCACTTGAGACTGCAGGTGCCAGGTGGGGGTTGCGCCTCGGTTGATAGTTTGCTGGGTGGAGATCTCAGGTGTTCTGTGATTCTGAACTCAGATGTTCACTATGTCACGCTATGTATCGCTACGTTTTCATTCAGATGTGTTTTGAGGGCTGCAGCTGTATCCATTCTGAGGCAACGAATTGAAGACGCTTCAGCTAGCAGACTGCACATTGGCAGCGCGGTCTCCAAGATCTGTTTCATCCTGTCGTTTCCGCCGCCATGGGAGCCCCATTTGGCAGTTCTCTTATGCAGTCTTCAATAGTTCTATGCAGTTCCATTCAGTCTCACTACATTTTTCTTATTTTTTGTGTGCGATTATTGAATCCATTGTTGCATATCATTGAGATTGTCATTGCCATTTTCACCCAGGCTCGCCGGTGCAATGAGAAAGCAGAAGAACCTGCTGGGATCACAGGGTGAAGACATGAGAAAACCGTCATGACCGAACCTAACGCTGGTCTTACAATGAATTTGCGAGAGGTTCTCAGAGTCAATGCAGCAGGTAGCTGGCTCCGCAGCAAATATCTTAAAGGGCAACAAAGATCTTAAAGGGTCACAACATCTTCTATCGCCTAGATATTAGTTCAATTATCTTATCTTCAAGAAAAATGTGTGATAAGAAACCATGCTCCTATTTCTTCAGCGCAGATTTCAAAAGCATGCTGAATCAACGGGGTGACAGGAATGTATACTATTTCAGTGACTTGTGCTCCAGCATGTTCACATATCATGTCATTGGCTTCGTATTTACCGCCAACATATAGTATATCCATTGACGACATGTCATTGCGTGATGTGTAGATGAAGTCTTATCTTCAGGATATGATGTCCACATGGTGGTTCTTGTTAGCATGCAGTACATGCGTTGCAAAGATTGCAGTGTTCGCGGAGACACCCAATCTCCGTGTCTCTCAGCCATTTTCGCATCCTTTCCCATCTTTTACCGTCACTTCACATCCCATCCCATCCTTTCCTATCTTTTACCATTCCTTCCCATGATGCACGTTTCCAACATCGTGCAGCATCCTTCTCTTTCCCATCCTTTCAGTGTTGGGATGTTGCATGATGCTTGTCCAAGAAATCGGAGACTTGCAGATTTCATGATGTATCATGATGTATCATGATGTATCTATATTTACTATGTGTATCTAGTATATATCTAGTATGTATCTAGTATGATATATCATGATATATGACGACGTGTGATGATGTATGATGCAAGATTTGTACCATGTGTATGTGTACCTTATGCAAACGAACTCGGCCATGCCCTACCCCCAAGGTGGGTGGACCTGGTGCGGCTGAATTTGCGACGCAGGACCAGGCAGAAATGATCTTCCAAATGTCGTCGAGTCGTCGATGGAGTCACATTGGATCATATTGGAATATGTTGGGATACGTTGGAATCTGGAATCATATCAGATGTAGATTCAATGTAATGTACTGTAGATGATTTGCAGCATTGCCATTGTATTTTGGTTCTATGTCGTTACCCCAACAATGAAGAAGGCAATGAAGAGATTAAAATACGATCAAATACTCATTGTGAACTTTTTATCGTTCGCAGAAACTTGCGCAAACCACGAAAATGATTGTTCTTCGAGGTGACTGGACTCCAACTGGACTCAGTATGGCATTTGTAGAGAGCTTCACGCTAGATGTGCAATCGAATTGAAAGATGTGGATTTGTCAAGAGAAAGAAACAGTAATTAGCGCTTTTGCAAAAGACGAGCTCGAAAGACTTCAACAGTTTGGCTTTTTCATAGCATTCAAGTTCTTCTCAACCACGCCCGCATGGCAAGGCACAAGATAAGATGCCGCAGCATTTGCTACGAGCGTTCGGCAGCCCGGGGTGTGGGCGCACACTCAGATTGTGGGGAACAAAATCACAAAATCAACTAGGAATCACATCATTTGTTGACATTCTTTGCCAATCGCACTATTGTCATATAAAACAAACGATCAGGGAGAAGTAGCACAGTGTCGGGAGAGACTCCCATCGGTATACAACTTTGAGATCAGGTTTCTGTGGCGTTTGTGATGTGATAAATATGTATGATCAATGATAAATGATAAATGTGTGCCAAGAGTCTGCCTGGCTAAGAGGCGAAAGCAATCAAAACCAATCAAAAGCAACCTCCAAATTTCCAATACGACTTCTTTGACTTCTTGTTCCTCGTTGTTCCTTCTAAAGAATCAAAAACCAGCACCCCGGGACTGATCATAAAAACTACAAGATTAGGAGCATTGTGCTGAGGTACTATTTGCTTCGATTCTTGCAATCGCGTTCCTGTCGCTGGCGACTGCTGGCAGTCCTGCTTGCGTTCTTGATAGTCTTTGGACACCCTTCTGACAACCAAATCAACAAACAACAGACATTCGATTTGCAGGGTTTCACTGGGCACCGACAAAAATATTGAACAATGATCAAGGTGCACAAGGAACCTGCTCTTGAAAGTGAAGTCACTCTGGTATCAGCACGAAGCAAAGAGTTGGCATGATTTGGCTGATCTGATAGCACCACCACCAGCCAGGTGTTGAATTTTTTTCGTTTCGTTCAACGCCGGCTTGCAATAGCCAGTGTTCCACCCTGAATGGGAACAATCCGTGCAGCACGTTCTTAAAGTTCTATCAGCGCAACTGGATCATCCAATCAAGTGACTCATTCAAGACAGCATTGAACGTCTCAATGAATTGCCTGTCTGAATTCTTTGATTTCTTTGAATTCCTGAATTCTTCGAGCCGTATTTGTTCTTTCTGTGTGTTTCTCTGAGGCAGTACTGACCACAGAGCTAGATGAGGGTAAAGGCAGCAGCTTCATTGGAAGAGGCGCGACAGGTCTAGCTTCTTATTTTGCTGTCGCTTGGAATGAGCCTTTAGAGATTTTCTCGATATTTGCCGTTTGTTCATGTTTGTTCACTGATTGGATTTTAACTTGTCTCGAGAGTCTTTCAGTCACCTCGTTTCGTCGATTCGAAAGTGGTGGATAGCGGCATGACACTTCAACATCAACCGCCGAAGATTCCTTTCACAGATTTTTTCGGTGAGGCATGTCATTTTTTCCCTTGTTTTCCATCATTTTTCCATCAACTGGAGAGTTGTGAAAACCAGAAACGCACCACGACGTAGCCACGACGTACCGACCGAATCCGACTGCAGAAAGTGATCCGAGTCAGCGGGCCCCTGCCTCAGTAGGACAAATCATGTACAAAATGGACATAAAAACATGTATTCAATGTAAAACAAACACAAAAATGAGAATTTTTGAGAGAACAATGAACACATATGAACACTATCATGAATGATATCATGAACAATCATTAAATTCATGAATTTAATCAATCAAACACCTGAAACAAAGAAATGAAAGCCGTTGAACCGTTTCTTGGCAGGATGAATTTAGCACAACCTCCACCTATGAACTTCACACCTCTTGCATTCCCACCTCTCCCATTTGGCTTCCTCTGGCTTCTTCATTTTGATCATTTTTGTGCATTCAATATCATTCAGTATTGAGTCATTTTAGTGGACGGGTTTCTTAGTTCCTTTGCCTCCTTCGAATTCCTTTGACCAAGCTCCGGCTGATGTCCAACAGAGTTTCTGACATGCTGAACATTGGCACATTTGCATTTTTTGTTTCTACAAATGAACGGTAGCTCCATGTAGCTCCCTCTCCTTTCTACCGACTCCTTGAACTATGGCTACTTTCAGCCCAGAATCACTGCATCCAACGACTCACGTCGACTTCCAAGCGCTACCCGCGGCTACCCCAACAACGTACTTCGTGTTTTTCTCGTCCGCTCACCAACTGCGCCAAACACACTACGTGCTCCACCGACAACGTGTCATAATGCGTCATAGAATCTTATAAAACTACGTCAATCTACGTGTTCTCTAGCGAAATACAGTGAACATTTCGAATCGAGGTTGAAGAGAAGGCGCAGGACAAGTATTGGGACATCTCCAGCCGCGGCCTCTCCAGGACTCGCGACACGACGTGACGTGACACACACCGACTGCAAACGGTTTGACGCAATCGGACGCAATCGGACGCAATCGGACGCAATGACGTGGGTTACACGCGTGTTGTGGATTTTGCACTGCGAACTGTACTTCACCGACTTAGATAAGTACAGCCAAGTTCTATAATGTTTTTTTGGCTCTTAGTTTTCTAAACTAGGAACACCCGTGCATGAATGTGCATGAAGTATCATGAAGTCCTGCGCCAGCCACAACCAATTTGCAATTTCCAAATGCCACGGAGGATCTTGCGCCATTGCTCCCTACCGTTCACAGATGATCCTCCTACTGCAGGACATTGGGGGTAAATCGGAGTTTTTGCAACCTTTTGTCTAACGTTGTGTAGCGTTTTGTACTGTTATATTGTAATATGTGTATTGTTTATATTGATTATGTATACATATTTGCAACCTTAGCATCCCCAGTTGCCTTGGCCAGAGCCAGGAGACTTCGATCCCCTGAAGCTGGACCGTGAAACGTTGGAGCCCCAAGACGAGACTCGAGTGACTCGAGACTGTGACGAGGAGATTCAGAGGATCTCTGATGCGACGATGATGTTGGACGACGAGAACCATTGCCATCCACTGCCTAGGTACACCAGCCACGACGAAGATACCTTTATTATAAAAGACTCGTTCGGACGGCAGGTCCAAAGCTCAGGAGAATCAGCACCGGAACGTCCGCAACCGTGTAGCTTCGACCAGCAGAAGATGTGATAGAAATGAATAGAAGTGATAGAACCTCCACAAAAAGATCAGAAAAGAGGGTGCCTGAATATCTCGAAGCACGAACTGTGACACATTCGATACAGCAATTGCTGGTGCCACCAGGGCATTTTACGAAAATTCCACCTCAAAGGTGAGAGATTCCAAGAATTCTACAGTTCCAACTAGTTTCAACGTGTGTTTTTCGCATTTTTTCACCTTTCATTTGTAGGGTACCTGTGGTGCCCCCGTGTTGTGGCCACCGCCCTACAGGCTGATGCACGAAAGCTCGCATCGCATAGGAGATTCATACAGGTTCCAAACCGTTCCAAACCCCGAGGACAATGAACAGCCAGACGTCTCTAGACCTGGCTCAGCTTGCTCCGATTCCTTTGACCCCTCCAATTTGGAGGGCTTCCCAACTTGAATGAAAGCTGCTGTGAGTGTGAGGTTTTGCATGAAGCTGCCTTGAATGATTTGGATTGCTTAGAGTTGGGCCCCCAGAAGTGACTTTGGATTTGGATATGTCTGATATGTCTACATTCACTAGCGTTGCATGTTGCTGGTGTGCTGGTCCGCCGGCATGCAACTTGAAACGGCGATATTCTGATATGACAGGGACCTTTTGGGAATAAACGGACGCTCTTCGTCTGTAAGGAGTTGATGGCAAGTCTTCGCTGCAGTGACACTGTCCATGGAAGATTTCATGCAGTCACCCAAGTCTGATTTTGAGGCTGGAGATGCTGAAGATTGGAAGCTACTTCATCCACAAGTATGAAGCTACCAGTCAGAAGCCCCAAGCCAGGTGACAAGATGTGATGACCGCGTCAGTGATTGCCACGTAACGTTCCAAGTTCGGTTCATTAAGCTTCAAGCTCCAACTGTTGCGAACCCGCAGACGTTTCTGATTTTCAAGGTGAGAGGAACACCTCCATTCAAATAGCATAAATAGATGTAAATAGCATTGTGACATACTGTGACAATGCAGCCGAACAAAGGCAGCGGCACTTCCGCTGAGTGTGAAGAGTGTGAAGAGTGTGAAGAGTGTGAAGAGTGTGAAGAGTGTGAAGAGTGTGAAGAAGATGAGGGAGCTGAGGCAGAGGACGATGTGGGTGGCGAACTTGCAGAAATCGAACTCCTCGAGCAGATGATTCCCAAACTTGCAGAAACCATTGCGCAGATGGGCCTCACGGACTCAGAGATTCTGAGGGTGACCCCCGCATTTCAGGCCTTCCGGCAGTGTGCCCTGGCTTTGCGCAGCTATCATGGTGACCTTTATTCCAAGAGTGAAAAGAGCACAAAGATCTCAACCTTTTGGAGCCACTCTTGGCATGGGAAGAAATGGAGGAAGATCATAACGCTCATCGTTTTTTACAATGGTCAGGCAGCTGCAGTCCTAGGCATGTTCTGTGCTGTTGTAATGATGGTGCTGTTTTGTTTCGACCTTCTCCCCGCTTTGAACCGTGGCAGCACGGGAGAAATCCAATTCGGATTCTCATGTTGGTCCCTTTGGTCTGGTTTCTTCGCCACCTCTTTGGTCATTATCTTTTGGCAGCCGCAGAGCCGTGTTTTCCTCGACCGCATTTGCATCAGCCAAATGGACCATGAATTGAAAACTCGAGGGATTATCAGCTTGGCTGGAATGCTGAAACAATCAGATTCGATGCTCATTCTGTGGGATCCAACGTGGACTGAGAGGTTGTGGTGCCTATTTGAGCTGGCAGCCTTCTTGCAAAGCAAGAAAGATCAGAAAAAGGAACTCATCATCAGGCCAACCTTTTTCGGGCCTCTTCACATTGCTTTCTTCTTGACCATGGTTGCTGCCATGATTCCTTTCACAATGGCACCGGTAGATCCCGCAGCTGGTCCAAGTCTATTTTTTGTTCCTGCTATCATGATCGTTTTCTCAAGCGGGGCGGTTGCTTATGTGGGCATGAGCACCTTGCGAAGCTATTTCCGAGATTTGGACACCATGCGACATCAGTTGCTGTCCATCTCTTTCGACGCTACTCGGAGTTCCTGCTGCGAAAACAACCATCGTGACCTGTCAGGAAATCCTGTGATTTGTGACCGGAAGATTGTGAAACACTGTGTGGAAGTGTGGTTCGGCAGCCAAGAGGCATTTGAGAAGACTGTGCGATCGGAGGTGCTGGAAATCTTGACCCATCACCTTGGGGACAGAGTTTTCAGTATCAAATCAACTCTTGCACTGGGTATGCCGCTGATGTGGGGGTTCATGGACCATGCTGCCAGCGAATGGCAACTGCCTTCGTCGGACATTTGGAGGAAGGCAGGTCCAGCCTTCTTGCTATATGGTTTGACCATTTGGCTCATATTCATCCCGACAATGAGGGATTTCCTTCTCCTCATTGGCAAGCTGACCCGGGCAAGGCCAAGGAGTCTGTGCCTTGAAGTCTTGAAAAATTTGCTTGCTTGCTTCATTCTGTTCCTCCCATCTGCCGCCGTCATGGCATGTTACGAGAATATACGCGCTACAATCTTTTTCACCATTATGGTGCTCTATGCCATCTTCTACTGGTGCTTTTCCATGGGATTCCATGGGCATCAAGGCGAGTCTGAGAAGATGAGACCTGCCAGTGCCAAGATGGCCGGCCAAAAATGGCCGAAAATCAACTTGGTTGGTTCGTTTCAAGATTTTTCAAGAGGAGTGGCTTCAACATTTTGCCACATGGAGTGGCTTCAACATTTTGCCACATGGAATTCTCTGCTGCATCTGCTAAAAAGTGCTGGTACCCAGTGCCATCATCAATATTGCTAATTATTTTTGTTGACAGAGCGTCGGCTCTTCACGATCAAAGTGCTTTCCAGGTCGCGCACCCCAAATATCGAATCGACTTGGACACAGGTGGACACACTGGACACGCTTGGACGCTGCCTCACGCGAGGATCTGACGAGCGCGAGATTGCTGCGGTGGATCGCTGTGCGGTGCTATATGACCTTTTAGCCTCGGAGGTACAGTGCCGTGCCATGAAGGGACATCGGAGTTGCGCCACGTTACGCCATGTTACACCAAAGATCCATGGCTACCTTTGAGATGGCATGTTTGCCAAAGCGTTAAGTATCTGTGAAAGGTTCCAATTCCAAGCGCATGCTTTTCCTCGGAGATCTTTGCAATCCGAGTCCTTAATTTAGATTCAAAATCCATCAAAATCCAATGCATTTGAAAGCGACCGCAGATAGCCTCAGATAGCCTTTCCATCCTCTCCTACTTGATATCTTGACCAAGCCCTACATGCCATCCATGCCATCCATGCCCTCCATACCATCGATGCCAGCCAGGTTTGGTTCCACACAGAGAAGCAACACTTGGTGGAGCCTTGGCATTTAATGCATTTGCAGAGATGAATCTGACTGCACATCGGAGAGATTTAACCGATTTAACGTGCACAGGAGCTCGTCAAGAGAAAGCCTTTCACAGGGCAAACGTTGACTTTGCAAGGGGGTGTTTCGATGTGTTTTATGATGTTTCGCCATGTTCACTGTGTTGATATGTTGATGACGCTCTGCTGACACTCCACGTTCTCACGTTTTTCATCGTTTTTCCATGAGGAGGTGTATTTGAACATCTTTGAAGACACCACGGATCCGTTGGAGCAGCGCATCTTGGCACAGCGCATGATCGACGTCATGGCGTTGCGACCGCGCTTAGACCTTCAGGAGCCGTGACATGACGAGTTTAGGAGTCGTGTTTCTAGTGTTTCTAGTGTTTCTAGTCACATCCAAGCATAACACCTAGCTGCAACCCTCTGCTGTCCCAAGAGAGACTTATAATGACTTATACATTTTATATATTTCAACGCATTTTCAGCAGCTACTGCCACTATCAAGATGATAGCTGAAGCGGATGCGGTTCCAGTATATCATATTATTTGGGAAAAATCGGAAAGACACATTACAGTGGCAAACATCTCCGAACATCCCACTTGCACTTTTGGTGGGCATCACAATTCAGCAAGCATTGAGGACCATGGTTGGCTTTATTTTCCATGTCACATCAGGGTCTTGGCATGTTTTCGCCTCCTTCAATTTCAGCTGAGGGCCTTGCACATTTTAAAGTTAAACAAGTCAAAGCAGCTGGGCTGTTGCGGGGGGAGTGAAAGAGGTCTAAGGATGGCCCCCTATCAACTCCGTTTGGACAGAACATGTAGAAGCGAAACTGCAATACCAGGAGCCTTACTTTGTGGAGGCATACAGTGCTTCGATCCTTCTCTTGCGCTCACGAAGCGCATTGCTCAAGGAACTGCAACAGCATCAGGTGGGCAAACTCTGAGAGGGAACTGTCCTCTAGCACCACGTGCAGCACTACATGCAGCACTACATGCAGCACCACGTCGAACTAGATTGAGCTACGTCGAACACATAGGTTGACCTTGTAAGCTACGCCAAAGACTTGGCTAGGCACACAGCTGGTGTAAGACTAGCCTGGCCTAGCCCGGCCTCTGCCAATTTTCGAGCTGTTTTGATTCCTTTCCTTACCCGGTGGGCCGTCATAGAATTGTGGAATTCATCCGAAATTGTGGACTTCGCGATCATGATTGTCTTGCCATGTGCCAGGTCAGTTGCGAAGTCAGCGCAAGCAAAAGAGCCACGAGCAAAACAGCGGAGCCGGGCATCCCCAGTTCCAGGTGCCAGGTCGAGGGGTTGATCTGTGGGGCTTCCCTGACCAAAACCAAACAGATTTTGGATTTGGACTTTTGGCAAATATGCAGGCTCGCTATTGGCAAATCAGGTAGCTTTGCAGCCTATGCAGGCTGCTATGCATCCGAATTCATCCAAATACAGCTGTAAGATCCCTTAAGATGAGCATGGGTCCATTTTCATCCATTTTCAGTGTTGGGGACAAAGGCAGCAATCTGCGGTCGAAAAGTCCCACTTCTTTCTCAGCGTTCTCACCTCATGCTTCGTCGCGGGGTGGCATGACTGAGGCGATCATTTGGACGCAGGCACGGCGTGGCAGTCATCCAAAGCAGCATCCAGCAGCATTAAGACAGAAGGTTAGAATCTGGTTAGAAGGCTCCCAACATCCCCGAAGAGGTCATGGTCCATCATGGTCCATCATGGTCCATCCCCATGCGTCAGGCCTTGATCTAGGTACCTTCAAGCTTTCATAATCTTTAAACCATTCTCATGTTCTGGTGTTTTCAAAGCTGGTGTTCTGTACCACCAAAATGGGAAGGTCATAGGGAGTACGTTTTTTTTGTGAGTTCTTTTTGGAGTTTTTTATTGTGCGAGTCCTATTCCTATCTACCTCTTTGTTTTTGCTTTTCGGCTTTTTTGATTTTGCTGTTTTTCTGCATGTTTCTCTGCTTTTGTGATTTTCTGATTCTTTGTCTTTTTGCTTCCGCCTTTCTGCTTCTTGCCCGCTTCTTGCTTGTTTGCATTTATACTGCTTCTCCCTCTTTCCTTTCTTTGGCTTCTCTTGTTCTTATTTACCTTTGCTTGTGCTTCCTCTGCTGCAAGCTGCTTGGCATCTTTCTGCTTGTGTTTTTTCCGTGCTTTGTCGGTCTCTGTTTCTTTTTAAGCATACCCCAGCCAAATCCCAATCAGACAGACCCCTAAATAAATCCTTGAACATACCTTGAACATACCCCAACAATACTCTAAACAAACCCATACAGAAAACCCTAAACAGACCCTAAACCTAAACATACTCTAAACAAACCTTAAACAGACTTAAACTACACCGGCAAGAGACCCCAAGCAGCGTGGGGGGCAGGAAGCCAATGTACCAGATACAAGCAACACAAGATCTTAATGCAAGGACCTCTCGAGACGGATTTCAACAGGATCTGCACAAGATCTTCTCATAAGGACCTGTACTAGATCATGTAAGGACACCTAGAAGATTTCACCGGGACCTCGTTAAGAGCTTCTCACACGGACCTGTACAAGATCATCCAAAGGCTTCTGACAGCATGCCACTAGGATCTCCACAAGGCCTTCCCACGAGGACGTGTAAGAGGCCTTGACCAAGATCTTCATGCAGGACCCCTAAGAGAAGCTCAGAAGATCGTCATAAAAGGACCTGCTGCTGTATTATCTTACCAGATCTTGATACAAGAACCTCCCAAGAGCATCCCAGAAGAGCTTTCGTACAAGCACGTCTAAGACATCGCATCTGCAAGATCTTCAGGCAAGGGCCTCTTAGAGAGGACCTGACCAGGATCTCCACAGGATCTTCTGACAAGGACCTGTGCAAATTCATGCAAGGATCTCTTAGAGAGGAATTTATCAGGGGAGATATCAGGCTCTCCACAAGATCCTCTTATGCAAGATCATGCAAGGACGTCTTGGAGGATGTGAGCCAGATATCCACAAGGTCTTCTCACGAGGACCTGTACTGTACAAGATCATGCAAGGACCTGTAACAGGATTCCATCAGGATCTTCATTTTCACAAGGACCTCCACAAGGCTTCGGTCAAGATCTTCATTTTCACCGGGGCCTCCGAGAGTGAACCTTGAAACTCTTGCAAGATCGTCCAAAAGTGGGACAACCGTTTTGTGCAAGCCTGCGCGGTCGAACTGTACGTGGAAATGCGACAGGAGACGTTTAACGCGAGAATTTAATGGAAAAATGCCGCGCCCCAAGATCGCGATGCACTGTTTGTTCGAGCCTGCGCAATCGAAATGCAATTGGACGATCTGACCCGGGCAATTTCACACGGGAATTCGCAGGAAAAATGCTGCGCCCGGAATCGAAAGGCACACGGACATGTCACAAGAACCATTTTATGCGATAATTTAGAGGAAGAATGCCGCAAAGCAGATGGTGACTAGCGAGCGTAAAACCCCTTGAGTGTGGACACTTTGTTTGGAGAACACCTAAGCAAACCCTGAGCAAAAACTACATAGATAAACCCTGAACACACCTAAACGCACCCTTTAAACAAACAAACAAACGCACCCGAAACAAAACCTAAACATGGAAGAAACCCGCACACAAACTCTGAACATACCGTAATGGTAGCCCAAACAAAACATGAACGACGCGCGTACACATCCTAAACGACGTGCTAGACATGCCCGAGGCAAAACTTGAAGAATCCCTTGGTAAACGCGAAATCAACCCCAAACAACACCAAACAAACCTTAAAAGTACCTGAAGCAAACCCGATTCGTACCCCCAACATCCCTCAACAATCCCTCAACGTATCCTAAACAAACCCTAAGCAACCACCAAACCGAAACACCCCTAACAAACTCCAACCCCAATGAAATCCTCAAGAAACCGCAACATTATGCAAACTGGAAGGAGACTCAGGAACCCCAAAGAATCCCTAAACAATACCCTAAACGGTAGGTACCCCAAAGAAGCAGGGGGACATCTCGGCACGATGCACCCGCAGTGCTGGAAGCTCTGGCGGGTTCAATGCCGCTGCAACCCCAGGTTCCAGTGCGAGACCAAGAAAGCTGTCGAATCTTACAGGCAACAAACAGATCAAACAGCAAACGGCAACACGCAGTTGTATCATGTTGTATCATGTTGTATCACTTCACACCATTGCAGCAGAAGGCAGAAGACTGCGAATCTCCACAGCGTCAAGGTACTTTGTTGGTAGGACTTTGGTGCTGGAGTGGTGAAGATAACGACAAATCGCATGTGTTTGCAATGTACAAGCGCTTCTTCTCACCCGGAATGAATCCGGGCACCGCCCGCCTCGACAATGAATTATCGGGCTCTGAGCATTTGTTAGCCAACCATACTTCCTGTGCTCACATCCAATAGATTTTGCACAACTTGAAAACAGGTGGAGGTGTTGAATAACAAGAAGTAGAGATGTGTAGAGGGCAGGAGCGTTTTGACAAGGATAGGCCATGCATCCATTCGATCGAGTTCCAATGTTTCCTGCGCTGGCAATAGGTTGCGAATACATCAGGTGGAAGTGCTGCCTTATCCATTTGATCCCTGTACCCGCACCCATTCCTAAGGTCTTCGCAGCGGACAGGGCATGCTGATGCCGGGACTTGATGGTGCTTGCCTAAGATAAAACAAGGTTGATATACCTTACCGTAATCCAGCTCCCTGAGTCACTCACTGCTTTTCCTGGAGGGTTTTATAAGGCTGTAGCTGTAGCCAGAGAAAGTTAAGTTCATCTGACAGTTGAGCAGGCTTCAGCTAGCAGCTAGATGCAGCTAGAGCATTTGCATGCATTTGCTGGATATGGGTGGATATGGCAAGATTTGCAGCTGCATATGGCATGTGCCTAGGTGGTTTGGCGCATCCCCAAGAAGGCAACACTTTGAGCGGTGGCATAGCCACTGCCCGGCGGGAGGGAGAGATCATGTGCGCTACTCAATCTTCAAGTTCTTGCCGCTGCCTGAAACACGTTAAAATACATTGAGCCACATGACTCTTGCTGTCTACCCATCGTTTGCTTCTGGCATTTCAAATCAACCTTTGCACCCAGTTCTAGTCACCTTGATGTACTGTATCACCAAAGGCCATGTGTTCTGCATTTGGACAATTTACCTTTAGCACCCTTTTAACCTACTGGTCAGTGGCTTTGAAAATGGGCCCACACACACATATCTGTAGATAGATATATATTTATTTATTATACATATACAAAGCGTATATTTACCACTAGTACCGCGCAAGGCGGTGGCGGAAGTTTCAAAAATAGGAAGCCGCGGAAGCCTATAGGAGAGGTTGGTTGTTGTGAATCACGACGGCAGAGTGAATCCACTGATGGACCGACAGGTGATTGGAGTTGTGTTTCTTGGAGTGGCTGCAATGGTTGCAGTGGTCACCTCACCCATAACTGCTGGATGTAGTGTGGTGTAGTGCAGCTGTAGTTGTAGTTGTAGTGTAGTGGAGTTGTAGTTGTAATGTAGTGTAAGTAGTTGCAGTCGCAGTTGCAGTTGTAGCTGTACGTGTAGCGTGATGTATTGTATTGTAATGTAATGTAATGCAATGTAATGCAATGTAATGTAATGTAATTAGTGTAATGTAGTGTAGTTGTACTTGTATTTGTATTTGCATTTGTAGTTGTAGTGTGCTGCAGTGTAATTCGTGTATTGTAGTGTATTGTAGTGTAATGTAGTGTAGTTGTGATTGTAGTTGTAGCTGTGGTGGTGGTGGTGGTGGTCGTCGTCGTCGTTGTCGTAGTAGTAGTAGTCGTCGTCGTCGTCGTAGTAGTAGTAGTAGTAGAAGTAGTAGTAGTGGTAGTAGTAGCAGCAGCGGCAGTAGTAGTAGTAGTAGTAGTAGTAGTAGTAGTAGTAGGTAGTAGTAGGTAGTAGTAGGTAGTAGTAGGTAGTAGTAGGTAGTAGTAGGTAGTAGTAGGTAGTAGTAG
>Ga0126342_10004960_pt1 | contig 23004 bp, 19 predicted proteins | sample Cyp1metagenome_FD_92528 | JGI IMG/M metagenome (GOLD analysis project Ga0126342, IMG submission 92528) | Coral microbial communities from Lord Howe Island, Old Settlement Bay, Australia - Cyphastrea 1 metagenome | ecosystem: Host-associated > Invertebrates > Cnidaria > Coral ...
ACATTAAACACGCATATTACACAAAAAATGGACCTCGCAACATGTACTATTTTTTTTCGATGGTTCCCTGCATTCATGGTAAATGTTGGTAAGTGGGTTTTCCTGACATAAGTGGTTAGATTCGCTAATATGCGTTAATGGAGCACGATTTTTTTTTTTGATACACCTTAAACGCATATTGACCCCCCCCGCTAACAGAATTGGACCATAAACGCATATTGGGCAAATAAACAGGGCTTCACGAAATTTACTACTCTATCCATCTCTTTTAGTGGTTCCTTTGATTGCCATATAACTCCCCAACCCCAATTTTCAATCAACGACCACCCATTCACGGCAATTTATCAATATTCATCATATCGTCATATGCATTTAAGGGCTGCCGCCCCTGCCGACCCCGGAAAGCAATATTGGCATTGAAAGGCGGTGATTTTCCAGGTCGCTACGTTAAATAACTTCTGTAGATTGTTGTTTTTTGGCTATAGGCTATATACTAATTGGATCTTACTGGTTTCTTGGATTATAATATATTATAATCAACAATCATGGGGATATCACCGGGATATCCATTTGCCAAGCACTTTGGGATGGTGGCACGGGGTGATAGTTTCAACGGCTGTTTCTGAAAGTTCTCATCTTGGAAGGCCAAGGTGGGCAGTGTCCAAAGACTTTGTGGCCTGGTGAGGTAACATCATTCCAATCATCTATAGATGGCCCATGGCTGCCATAGTTTTGTTAAAAAACTAGAGGGTAATTACATGTAGTATGTATAATACATATATATATATATATATTATATATATATATATATTATATATTATATACGTATACACATAATATTATACGTATATATATATATTAATATCATATATATATACAGATATATACATTGTATATTTGGGGTTATTTACTACTTGATTGATTCGGCAATACCATGGCCCAATGATGGGAACATGGACGTTTACGAGCTTCCCGCAGCGCGGCAGGCCTTCGTCTCTGTGGTCTACAAAACATGCTGAAGCTTTTTGTTTCACCGGAGACGTACTGAATAGATTTTACTGGTATGCAAAATCCAATTTTTTCCCAGGAACATGGCGGATTTGCTGGATCTATGTTGATTGACCGGGGGGTCTTGTGTGCTTTTATTTGGATACTTCCAGCACCCCAAAGCTTGCTATTTGCTAGTTTCGGGGCTGCCCCCGCAGAGCCTTAGCCCCATGGTGTTGAAGGACGGAACCGGCCCGCGGCCTGCAGCTTACGGTGCCTACCCCAAAAGCTTGTTAGTTGCTGGTTTCGGGGCTGCCCCCGTAGTGCTGAAGGACGGAACCGGACCGCGGCCTGCAGCTTACCGTGCCTAAAGTTGCTTTCTGAACCGACAAGAAACTAGCTCCCAAAAGCTTCTTGCCTTCTTGCTTCTTGCCCCTTGCTGCTTGTAATGATTTCTTGCCCCTTGCTGCTGGAAATTTCTCCTGTGACGCGCTCCCCCTGCTGCAAGCGGGGTCGGCGGATATATATATATACTGTGTATATAATATATATATATATTAATTTATATATAATATATATATATATATATTAATTTATATATAATATATATATATATATACACATTTTTTAATCACCAAACAGCTGGTTTAAGAATTTCGTTTGTGCATTGTTTTTCTTGTTTGGGTTGTCCCATTCATCGCCGTAGATTCCCATTAATCACCCTTAGCTGGGCAACGAAGGCTGAGAACGAAAAGCCCAACGTGGGTGAAGGCTATGCCCAAGGTATCCCATTCATCAGCCTAAACTTGTAAATGATTAATTGGGTTTGTCTGAAAATAGTGTACCCCTACACCCAATGGTTAATGATCATTATCCCTACTAAATGGCTATAATTGGGGGTATACCCCATTTTCAGACATACCCAATTATCACCAGTCACCAGTCTCCCCTGAGTTGGTTTATAACATGTTGACAACCCAATAGATCAAGTTCGATACATCTACAGACCCTAGTTGGCCAAATGGTCTTTGCCAACATAGCTAAGACTCGAGTGGTGCCAACATAGCTAACGACCTGGGGCACCATGAGACTCGCCTTCAATTCCCCCCACGCCAAGCCTCCACACCTTCCGAAATCTACGAAGGCCTCACACTGCTCCAGCAACTCAGAGGCGCAACACACCCCATGGGTCTTTCACCGGAAAATGATCGATGGGCGGGTCATTCTTTGCTTCGTAACACCACTCATAACCAATGACAATTTTTCGGAATTATCACCAAGGAATGGGCTGACAATGGATGACATATTCAAGGCGGATGTCATCAACAAAGTTTGGATTTTGCCTGAGAATTGGGAATGAACCATTGGGATATTCTGGGATTTGACCAGCACTCGTTGGGGATTATCGTTGGGGGATAAACACGGGACGTGTGAAAAAGCAATGACCATCGAGGTTGAAGCAGCTTAAACATTGGAAGATCGCTGCTCCAGCAACCCGGGACCCTGGACACCATAGAAGGCCTTCCAAAAAAGGGTCATGAACTTCCATTTGCCCCGATTAGACATCCAATTTTTAAACACCGGCACAATGAGTGTATAGTCATTTACTGCAAGTAAGTAGATCATGTCCCACTGTGGACATCAGGGTATTCAATGTTTCCCAAGGTTTCCCATGGTTTGGCTCCATATTCAGTTATCTGGATTGCTGAAGACGATTTTTCATAATTTTTATTTTCCCATTGCTTAATCCACCATTTTTGGGGAATCTACTAGGATTATTTTTCATGTTTTTGGAGGACTCCTTAAGCAAAACTCCAAGGGCTGAGATTCCCTGAGCGCAGGGCGCTGCTTCGCTGCAACTTTTTGAGTCCGACATGCCGGAGGCTGGGCGAAAGGAAGTAACCCAATGCCACAAGCCTGACATTTTGGATGGTTTCTACAACCCATTCATGGTGATGGCGGGGGATGGTTCATCGGGTTGTACATGGTTTATCACATTATAAGAAAGAAAGGAACTACTGTTCAACCAACCAACAAACCAAAGAAGTGAGTAGAATCAATAAAAAACAATTAGATGCTTGATCAACTAACTATAGTCTTTTCATAAGAAAAGTATCTGAAAGGGTTGGGATGTTCACCTGCTTCCTGATCCAGGTCGTTCCTCCTCCCTGTATAGTGCGTTCTGTGCGGATGCCAACTCGGGTCTGGGGAAATGGTTGGCTCAACCACCAGCCACAGCTGAATCTGCTGGGCCTGCTGGGCCTGCTGGGCCTGCTGGGCCTGCTGGGCCTGCTGGGCCTGCTGGGCTTGGCTTGAAATGACTGATGTGCTTCGTGGATCCGTTTTTTGCTTCAATTCGGGGTTGGTGTTGCAGGGAATTCACCCCTCCAGTTTTCCATGACACAAGGATGCTTGGTGTTGATAGACCTTTGGCTCAAAGTATCCTGCGGCGCGTGAAACTTCCTTGAAAAGGGGCAGCATGTTGCGTGCACTGTTTTCAGGCCCCACCCCACCCCGCGGGAGACTTGGGTTTGAAAACAGGGTACCGGGTATTACTGTTGTTGGTTTAATCATGATTGGTCAAACCGGCCCTATAACAGCGTTAATTACATAATCATTGTTTGATTTCTGTGTGTTGTTGGCTAACCACTCCAAGTGCTATTGATCCAATTGCTATTGATTGCAGATTGAATCCCCAGTCTTGTTGGTGAAATCTCCATGCTTGATCGGATCCCTATGATTCTTGGCTGAAATCCGCCATGTGTTTTCGATTTCTTGGTTCAACCCCCGTTCTTGATTGAATCCCAATAGATTCTTGCTTGAAATGACAATTGTTCACCCACGCACACCCAAAATTATGGGTACTCCCCTAAAAAATGTGGGGTTTCCCATGGTTTTCCCATGGTTTTCGACACCGAAGCCCCGCAGGCAGCGATGATGCCACGAGCCAAGCGCAGCAAGGGGCGTCCCAGCCGCCTGTGCGGCTGCTGGTGATCCAGGCAGATGACTATGACTGGCCGGCTGCTGGGCCTGTCATAAAGTCTATGAGTTGGTCTGTACATATATACATACTGTATATATATATATTATCATTATATATATACATATGTAATTATGTATGTATATATATATTATCATTATATATATATACACATATGTAATTATGTATGTATTTTGAGACACATTTCTATATAATCTACCATATTCTACGATTATATGTATATATATATATATATATGTATATAGATAGATAGATAGATAGATAGATAGATAGATAAATAGCAATAGACATTATGTACACATGCACATGTACATCATGTATACATATCTTGCACATATTATATACTCACATAATGTGCACGTTTGGGGAATCAAACACGTTGCGCTGCCACCCTGAACTGAGTAGATTGGGGCTTGGGGGGTTGGTGTCAGGGACCATCAGGGGCCATGAACACTTAAAATTTCATAACTGGTTGGTTTGGAACATGAATTTTATTGTTCCATTCAGTTGGGAAAAAAATATTTGACGAACTCCATCATTTTTCAGAGGGGTAGGGTTGTTTTACCACCAACCAGAATAGTAGTTCCCATCAATTAACCATATAATAACCATCATCATTAGCCATTATTAACAGTATATTAACAACATATTAACCATATATTAACCATTATAAATGCTTTCACCATGGGTTTTTGAATGGTTAAAAATCCTCCACCGAGGTCATCCTGAAAGGTGCCAGGATAAAAGATGGCCGTCCCATCGTGGTGTACCAGACTGGCTGGCCTGACATCCATGTTCATGCCAGCACCTACTCATCTGCCAGGACCTGAATCGTATGAAATCCATGGATAGTGACACAGAAGTGTCAGTGGTGAAACATTTTCATGGCTATTTGACAAAAAAAATAACCGGGATCGAATCTGAAGCAAGATAGAAAAGTGAAATCCAATTAAAATGCTTTCTGAATCGCTTTCTATCTTTTTGTGAGTTCCTAGAGTCCCTACGTATACTTTTCATCCACGTTCGACGCCGTTGCTTGCAGGATCTGTGTGGAGATTCTGAGTTTGGCGAAATGTGCCACGCCGCCAGAAGGTTTGGCGCTATCATCTGGTCGACGCATTACCATGCAGCCTGATTTCGTGCTGATTCGGAATGAAGTGATCTTGGGCAGCATGGGCCAGCACTCCAGCACTGGGAGCCAGAACAGATGGGGAATTGTCATTTTTACGATGGCCTGTGGGGTTTTTTCGCACCTGGCCTAAATGGGATTGTTGTAACTTCAATAGGAAGACCGGAATACCTATGAAATCCTATGAAGCATGCAGTAATGGAACAGGTTACATGGCTCACTTGGGGTTGCTGAAGGCGCGGCTATTCTATTTTCCTGTTGGTTAATCCGCCATTTACAGAATCTACTGGGACGTCTTTTTTTGGTCCCCTTGAGCAAAGTTTCTAGGAATGTCAGCTTAAGAACACATCAGGGAAGGCTAGGAATGACACCCAGGACTGTAGTAATCTGGGATCTGGTGACATTTTGGCGGTGCCAGCGCCACCATTTTGTTGTAACTTTCATGGGAGTTTGGGTGGTTGCTGGAACATCTCAGGAAGACACCATCCTTTGATGCCAGAAGCAAGCTGAATGGCCTGATGTTTGCAGGTTTCCCAGCAGCAGAGGACATCGACAGCCATGCCGTGAAAATTGACCAGTGACCAAATGACCAACATGATGACTGGTGCGAATCTATCATAGTGAAATCATATTACATCTGTCACACATTGGCAACTTGATTTAGAGCTGGACCTACCCTCTGGTAATTTAACATAGCTATTGAAAATGGTGATTTATAGTGAGTTTTCCCATTAAAAATTGTGACGTTCCATAGTTATGTTAGTTTACCAGAGGGTAAGGGGCCTGTCTCGCAGTCTCGCAGTCTCGGAGTGACTGTTGCAGCACGTTGCAGTGTTGCCCAGGTGTTCCGTGTATGAACTCCCTGGAATCCATCATGATGTTCTGCGAACGTCCAGCAGTGCAAGGCTTCTTGCATCAGCAACAGCGACGTTTGGGCGATGCGTTTCCAGTGGTGCCGTCCCTTGGATGGGAAGAGCTTGTTGATGGGCGTAATTAAGGCCTGGGCTTAGGCCTGGATTTATATGGATGTCAATGGAGACTAGCCCAAAGAATGGATACTGGATGATACTAAAAATAATGTACCCAAATGATTCGAATGCAACTTGGATCTATTTGGATCTATTTGGCAGCTTTGGTGCAATTTGGCTCCTCGTCGCTGACATCCATTTCCAGATAGTGATGACGTTGCGGCATGTTGCGGCCGTCTTCAGCCAGAAGAGCCGTTTCATCATGATGGAATTCACAATACTAATGTATGAACAATCGGAGAAAAGATGCAAGAGATACGATGTACTGCTGTACATCATAGAGGATTAGAATTAGTTATATAATGTTATATAGACGTCGCATAGATTACTCATGGGTGCGCTACGATGGCCTGACCTTTTGTAGCTGCAGGCAGCATTTCTGCTCCTCCTCGAAGTCCCTGATGTGACTCCGCTGGTGGGATCGCTGACCATGGGAGGTTTGTTGCGACTGCTCGAAATCTGATGTAAGCTGCAAGAACATAGGGGTTTTACGCGGTTTAATGTAGGTTTAATGTATATACATTTATGATGATAATAATCCTAGTCCTAATACTATACTTGTAGTGGTAGTAGCAATTAAAAATTGGAGATCAGCCAAACAGTGGTTGGTAGTTGGAAAAACAGCCATGATTTCAACCAATCATGGGGTTGCCATAGTTGGGAGAGTTCCTGGGTATGGTTGCTAGCAAGTGCATTGCTGGCAGGGTGACCCTACCGCCGGCTCCAGTATTAGTGGCCAAGATTAGGAGTCTTCAGGCACAAGTTTTGAACAAAATCGTGACTCTCTGTATCACACCATGGGGTTGTCAGCAAAAATCAGAACTTTGGTCATTCATTGTGTATTCATATCGGGAAAAGTATGGGAAAAAACACCAGCTAGTTATAGATGATGGATTTTAGTGGAAAGTCAGCTGTGGTTCTACCAGCCCCTCACGGCCTGATAAATGAGGTATGGATACACCTTCCCTGCAGTGGCGAAGGTGGGTTCGGCTCATGCAGGAGTGGGGAAGATGAAAATTTCAGACGCTAAGCAGTGAAGCTGATGTGGGGATACAGTGGGATGGGAATATCATGGGAGTAATGGGTAATGTCAACCCGGGATTAATAAACCCCCGGGCTGTTGATTTTTGGGAAGGTACCATTTACGTATCAAATCATGACTATTGGGGGAATACCTTCCTAATTAATATGGTTTATTAATCCGGGCTTGACATTAGTAATTATTCAATGGGAACATCATCCATAAATCTGGATACCCTCTGGTAATTTCAATCTGGAACATGGCCATTGGAGGCAAATCATGGAACCGAATGGGCCATGTTCCACATACCAGAGGCTAGAGGCCATCGTGAAGCATTTATCAATGAAGGGCGTTCCTTCAAGAATGGGTCAATCTGGAACATTCTGGGCTGCTCCAACCCATTATACTGTAGATAAATGAGAGCCACAAGGGGGGAAAATTCGTCATTTTACCTCGATATTTACCAAATTTATCCCAATTTAATTTACCCCCCAAACGTACCTGGGGTGTCAGTCAGTGTCAGTAGCAACCCTGCTGAAAGATGGGCAGCAGCAAGGTCAGATCCCACACCCCAAGGACCTGGACGTACAGTCTGTGGAACATCCCGCTTCGTGAACCGATTCTTCTTGATATGATTAAATCTAAACAACAGCTACGTTTGGTTACCAGAGTGTCTCCAGCCTCAGTAACTGATCAAAAATATCTTGAAATAAGAAGGGATTGTGGTTAGCAACCAAAAGCTCATCCCAGCCCAGCGCAAAAAATCATTGTCCTCCGTAGCCGAGGCAGCCCTAAATTGTTCATGAGCAGTGACCAACCCTCCAGTTGATTCGGGATAATATGTTGTTGATACAATAATACGTATTTTTGAGTTTTATTGCAAGCTACCTGATTCATTTTGGTGTGGATTATTATATATACATAATAATGACCGATGATGGAAATCCCCTTCTCACCCAGCAGTGCTCACAGCACAAAGTCACCGTAACTGCGATAACGTAACTGCGATAATCTGAGGACCACAAACAAATGTCAGACTTCAGATCGATTCTGGAGATGATGCCTGATGAACACTGCATGGTGGAGCCATTTATTGAAAGCCAAGGCGACTTGAGACTTGGATAACTTGGAGAAGAGTAGAGAAGCTGATGGCTTCTTTCGAATGTTCCCTGGTTGGTGGTTTCGAACTTTTTTTTTAATTTTCTATATGGGATGTCATCCTTCCCATTGACGAACTCATATTTTTCAGGATGGTTAAAACCACCAACCAGTTCCCAACTAACGCTGGACAATGAGCCCAACTACTGTAACTCTTTTCCAGCTGGATGTGGTGCAACCAGTCCACTTAGAACTGCTTGGAAAAAGACCTCCAGGATGACCAAGCGGGTCATCCGCCAGTGACCTCAAAAAAGGCGCAATCTTGAAAGGTGAACCGTTCTTCTTTTCAAGAATATATATATATATTATAGTATTACATAGTATAGTTGTATATTAAGTGGCATTTTTTGATTGAACTTTCACATCACATCCTACCCGGTTACCGGTTAGTTGGCACTATTTTTTGGCCAGGAATTTAAAAAAGCGCCTGAGGAGAATCCAGAAGATTGGTTCCCACTACCGTGCTTTCAAGCGAATAGGCACTGGATCCTGGGGTCCTAGAGGATGGTGCCCAGAATTTTTGGAAACTTCGTAGGTAGGCAATGGTAGTCATGGCAGTAGAAAATGAGAAACTACAACTACAAGCAGCTACATGATGATTTTTGTGGTTCATGGTAGTTATATATTAATATATATATATATATTATAGCAGTTCAAAACCAGCCCGCTGCTTTTTCCCAGCAACATTTCTGCATATGGAGTATCAGCGGACCTACACCAGCAGAAGGTCTTCACCAGAAACATCCAAGAAGTGAGATGGGTATGAAGTGATTTGGAGCTTTCCAAAGTCATGGGGGTACCCCGATAGCTGGATGGTTTATCTTGGAAACAGCTAGATGGGGTGCCTTGGATTTGGTCAGGATGAGCCATTCAAATTTGGGGACATCCCTGGTTTGTCTAGATGATTCTAGATGTCAAAGAGGATAAAGAGGGAAGATTCATCTTCCAGACCCCATTCTTTGGGGTTTCATGGCTGCCTTGTTAAAATCTGGGGCTCCGAAGATTTTTGACTCATCCCACATCCCCTTTGATGCTGCCTGCACGGCTGGGTGAAGTCACAAGGCTTGTGAACTACGGCTTAACCTGAAATTAACACCCGAAACAAAACACTTCAAAAATGCATGATTGAAGACTATGTCAGGCTTTTCTCCTAAATCCATCTAAATCCCCCAATTTTGGATGGGTGCTTCGGTATACCAACAAAAAAACGTCTTAAAACGATCTACCATGATCCACCAACAAAAACGAATCATCAAAACATCCATCAACTCTTGGTGGGTCAGGCATCTCTGGAGACTGGAAGACCAACACCTGCACCGCCATCATGGATGAGATCCATTGCACGGAGCGTCTCTTGGACGGCGAATTGTTTTGTTTGAACATGGGGGATGAAACATGGGAGAGAGAGCCCATCAAATATAGGGATTTAGAGACGAAACATGGTGATTTACCAATCCAAAATAGGAATTTACATGATTTAACAGATGAAACATGGTGATTTACGTATCGAAATTGGGTTTATCATTGGAGTTTTGACAGTAATTGGATTGACCCATCATTTGACTGGGGACTTACCTGTCAGATGGTGAAGTGAGAGCAATCATGTCTCACTAAGAACATGAGTGAAAGTGGTTGGGGACCCACCGAAAATTGTGACTGGGTTAAGTAGGATTTCCTTGTATTTAATCGTATGCATATTCTACGTCCGCAAGGATCTCACCGTCAAAGATGCTTGGAGAATTGCTACCAGGCATTGTGTATGTCAGGTAATTAATTGTAGTTAGTGCAAGGAATTCCGAAAATCTACCCGTGTTGGATGTTTGCAACGTCAAGAATTGGGATGCACACCCTCCGTAGATTGGCGGCATAGAATGGCAAGAAATTGGTGGTTTTGGACCGGAAATGACGCAACATCAATCTCCATGATCTTGTTGCCCTGTGTGTTTGAAATCCAATAAATCTCTAATAAATCTCCATTAATGGTTGCTCCCACATCTCCCGGTCTTCAGCTTGCAACCAGCGCCCCATCATGCCATCATGCCATCGGAATTCAGGTCTCTGGCTGGGATTGCAGACATCACTGCGATTTCGCTATGGTTCTTTTAAGGCTCTTCTCCAAAATCGCAATTCAGCCCTTAATGATTAACATATGAAGGCAAATTTTACGAAAAAAAACATAAAAGACCACAAGAAAAGATGTGTTTCACTATGATTTTGAACACCCCAAACGGAAGCCGGTATTTTATTATGCAACACATAAATGGACACCCTTTAAAAACACAATTTACACAACCAATTCAACATCACAAAAACACATACATATTGAAACATACATATGTATATACATATATTGAACTCCCAAAATAATTTCCTTAAATTTGGTCTTGACCTGGTCAATTTTTCAGAAGCTGCGCTCAGATCCAGGCTACCGGCAATGGGCAGATGTGGCATCGCAGCTCTTTGGCGGTCTGGATATCCTGACAGTGGACGCCATCATCGAAGCTGAGACCGGCAAGGTGGGGCTTGGAACCCAAAAACAGATACTTTGGACCGTTGGAATCAGAGCTTGGAGCGGGTTTCCTCTGGAGTTAATTGTTCTTTTTGTTTTCTGAAGGTGATATTTTTTGTATGTAGACCATTGCACACCAACCGCTGGAGATACCGAATATATATGAACATATGGCAGTGTGTCAAAACCTTGTACCCCTGGTGAACATCAAAATAGCTGGTAAATGGATGTTCATCTCCCTAAAAATGGTATGTATAGGTATTGATCCATACCCATATATTTGAATGTCATTAGTCTTATCCATCCGGGATCCGGGGTCGGGGCGTTTTTTGGGGTCACACCCTCTTCAGGAGCTCATACTCGAGGTGAACGGAACATCTTCGGGTCTGCACCCAGACAAAGCTCAGGACGGGAAAAAAAGGGGAGAGGTGAGGAGCTGGGATGTCACATGATGTCACCTTTTTCCGCGAAATTTGTATAGAATACCCTCTGGTAAACTAACATAACTATGGAAAATCACCATGTTTAATGGGAAAATCCACTATAAATGGTCATTTTCAATAGCTACGTTAAATTACCAGAGGGTATATTGCAGAGTAATGGTATACATACATTATATATATACACATATAACTAATGCATTGCAGTCTGTCATTCAAGACTGCCTCAAACAAATATGACAGCCTCAAAACAAGAGTATTTTCCTGTTTCAGGGTAGGGAATGCGAAGCCAGACCCAGCTTTTCAGCATTTTGATTCAGGGGTACCTCAAATTATCCAAGTGGTCGACCGTGATTGAGTATTGTTTCACAACCATGGTGACCAAAAATGACTCTGGCAACCTCCATGTGTAGGAAGACAACCAGTTCATCAAGGAATTGCTGCTTCAGAGGATGACTGCTGCATTGTGCGCTGACGATCTGAATACTGCGAGCTGAAATCCAAGGGAGGAAACCGTTGAAATTGCCACAGGGCGACTGGTTGCTGGTTTCAGCCAGTTGATGGGAGCATTTCAATGGCAACTCAACTAAGAGCCTTCGGAAGTTTGACCATTGTTATTGAATACCCCCATTTTTCATAACAAGATGTTTGTTTCCATCCCTAGTCACTAGTCCCAAAAAATATGGCTTGGTGGTTGAAATCACCATGCAGTGTGAGGGACGAACTGAGAGCGCTCAGCCTGACCATGTCAACTTTGTGCAGTTCGTGGTTGACCAGGAAGGTGGGTTGACATGGTTCGGGGAGGAACCACTCCCTTGTACAGTGCTTGGCTGATGGGAAACAGGGCCCACGGATGGTGGGAATGACAAAAAATCATGGGCATGTGACTTCTTAGATCGTTCCTGATCCGAGCAAACGTCAAACGTGGCCTACCCTCTGGTAATTTAACATAGCTATTGAAAACGGCCATTTATAGTGGATTTTCCCATAAAAAATAGTGATTTTCCATAGCTATGTTAAATTACCAGAGGGTAACAGCAGTCGTAAACATCTCTGAGGTGGTGACGTGGAACGATTTGGGGGAGGAGCCTCCGGTCATGATGCAGGCACCACTGGTATCACTGCTTCTGGTGGATGGAGGTTGAGAGGGAAAAACACATTTTTTTGGATTTTTTTTTGGATGGGAAAAACACACACAATTTTACACTACTCTACGTTTGATCATATCCAAAGCTTGACCATTTGGTGCAGGTTATTGTTCCAATGAAGATCTCCCAAACAGAAGTCTAAGACAGTGAGCCTCAAGATTGTTCAATAAATCGGTTGGTCTGAAAAAAGTGTAGCCCTAAAGGCAATGGCCCAATGGTTATCATTTTTTTCCATTAAAGGGCGATAATGGAAGGTATAACCCATTTCCAGACACACCCAAATTTCCTTGCCATTTTTTTCTGTCCTAGCAACATCAAACCATTCATTCATGGAATTACCTTAGGGCCTTAGGGTTTCTGTCGTGGTCATCTTGAAGGGGGGTTTGTCCGCCCCTGTGTCTTGCTGGGTGCAGGCTGACCGCAGTGCACAGCGACTCACAGCGTTTCTGTCTCAGAATTGGAGAACCCCCCAAGAAACTGGGTTGCTCCAAGCAGTGCTCCAAGCCATTTTGTGGGCTGTAGGTGAATGATAGCCACTAGGAGGGAAAGTCATGGGAAGTCGGCTTCTTCATGCAGCCATTTTACATCACATCATTTGACCCTGCAATCAGCCCTGTGTTGGGAGCAATTCAGCAGGGGCTGATGAGATCTGATGAGTCTCAAAGGTCCCGCGAAGCTTCCCAAATTAGGGAATTTTGAATGTTTGATTTCCGCAAAAAAGAGTACATCCTGGACATTCTATCATATTGCTATATATATAATAATATAATATATATACATATATATGTATATATATATATATATATTGCTGGGATTTGGAAAATGGAGCCCCTGTTTCGATGATTTGATCTCACAGTTGGATGCCTATTTGTCATTAAAAAAATCTGGCATGCTCCAAATTATATAGATAAACATATATTAATATATATATATATATAATACTTCACTAGAATCGAGGCTACCCCAGAGATCATCATCAATATGTCTCATATTATCCCATCTGCATCCATGAAAGGGCGGCATTTCCACCTGGCTGGATTCGCTTAATCGCAGGTTGCACCAAGAGAGCACGACCATTTCGTTTGGGAGTCCCAGGGGTGGTTGTTTTGTGTGGCGCAGCACATGTGTGGCTCAAAAATGGGAAAGTGGGGATGATTTCCCAATGACTGGCAAGGGACATAGACTCTTACTTTCGTGTTTTTCGAACTACTGTACTTGTAATTATTGTAATTATATGTTGTTCATCTTGGGATGTTTATACATTGTTTTCCAAGATAGGCTCAAAGTAGCCACAAGAATCGGCAGCTTGAATCATCGCCCAGGGATTGTGCAAACTGTCACTCCAACAATGTGATGAAGCTGGGTGAGATAGCATTTTAAGTAGCAGATGAACTCGCCGTTTGAGGGTGAATAAAATTCGAGGTTTGATAGGGTCAACCATTCAACACTAGTGGTGTTTTGATGTGTTTTGTTGCGTTGCAATAGCTCTTGGTATTTGGTGTTGACGTGGGGTGTCTTGGGAGATGCTGTTAACCCCAAAGCCCCAAAGGCCTACGCAGATTTCGACTGCCTTCGCCATCTCTAAGACATTTGGAGCACGGAAGCCCAATGACTGCTGCAGCGTGGTGACAGGAACGTGGAGTGTACCCTCTGGTAATGACTAACATAGCTATTGAAAATGGTGATTTATAGTGGATTTTCCCATAAAAAATGGTGATTTTCCATAGTTACGTTAGTTTACCAGAGGGTAGATTTCAGAAAATATTCAAGACCTCAAGTGAAATAATATGGTGCACGTGGTTCATTGATGTCAATTATCTGCCAAGAAGTCCAACACGTAGAGCCTATAAGTTTGCTGAATCACTGAATGCAGTCTTGGATTGTCTTGGCTTTCTTGGCTTTCGGGCTTTGGCTCTGACATACAGCTGTTGTCGAAGTAAACAATAAACATCAACCTGTAGATCCATCGCTTGAGGTAGCCCCTGTAGATTTCTACGATCTGCGGAGCATCGAAAGGTATCAAAAATCAAATCCATATGACCGAAAAAAGACAGATCAAACACACAGCCCCTTTTTTGGACGTGATTCCCTATATATATACAGTATATATATATATATATGGTATATTATATATAATATACATGGCATATTATTGCATAATCATCATATCATCAATCCTATGGCTAATATCTTTTTATATCACTGATGGCAAATATCATCAATGATTGTGGTGCCCGTTTCAAGGATCCGGTGTTGCCGGTGGCATGGAGTGAGCCTGCCATGGACGTGGAGAGATTTGGGTGTTTGAAACCCCTTTTAGGTGGCAATTTCAATGGGGAAAATTATCAGCACATTGTGGGGATTTTGATGGATTTTGGGGTTTCAACTTTTGCTTCCCATTTTTTTCGAGACGTTGTAGTTTTTTGGTTCCAAGAATAGCTGGGTTTTATGGGGATTTTTTGGTGTTCCATATTCGACATCCCCAGCATCTTGGGACACCTAGCAACTGGCCTCTTGGCTTGAGGCATGGGGCAGCGGGGCAGCTCATTCAAACATGTCACTGCTGGTTGGTGGTTTGGAACATGGCTTTTATGACTTCCCCAATAGTTGGGACGATGATCCAATCTGACGAACTCCATCATTTTTCAGGGGGATTGAAACCACCAACCACTTTGCATTTTTGGGCTCAGGGAAAGTCATGAAATTTGGTGAAAATCTCGAGTCGTCTCACGTTTTTAATGGTGCGGATCACCGCACTCTCTGGCGAACTTGTCCTGGAGCTGGAGGATGTCTACACTCGCATGGTCGATGGTCAAAATGTGAGGGACCTCAAAAAGTTCCTTGCAGTTCTGACTGGACACCCCAGGTTTAAGCAAAGACTCCTTGTGGATGCTGGCCCCTTGCGGGATGACATACCCTTGCCAGCGTTGGCAAACATGCAATTGGTGATTTTGAACTTTGCAGATCCTGATGAGACATCAGCGGAAAGACTTTGCCAAGAATGTGCAAAGATCCATGTAGATCAAGTTGAGATGCTTCTTCAGAAACCGCAAGATCCCAATGTCAGAGGTCCAATGCGCAGAGCACCCATTGCTGATCGAAGCCAGGGCTGATATGAACCTAGCAGCTGGGATGACAGCTTTAGATACTGCCGTCCCAAAAAGGGATTCTTCGCAGTGACACGATGCCGGAGCGGAACTGGATGAGAGGAACGATGACCCTTTTCTTGAGGCCGAACGCGCGCAAAAGAGAGGAGGTGCTCCGACAATATTTGTTCACCTAGATTTTTCAGATGATTGTCGGCTAATGTGATGTCGTTACGATGGCATCTCGATTTGGTTTTTAGTATACGTTGAACCATCACATGCTATTTGTGTTACACTTTGTTGACTGCTTTGCATTTGGCAGCTGGGAGTGGTTGCTTGGAAATGGTTCAGTTGTTGGTTGAGAATGGTGCAAACATTGATGTAGCAACGACAGGAGGCCAAGCACAAACACCTTGGCATTTCATGCCACCTGGGTCAGAATGGCTCACCTGCTGTGCATCTGGAAAGGGACCCCGGTCTTGGGCGGAGAGCGGCAGAAATGCAGGGACATTCGGTCGAAATTAGGAATCGTGCACGAGCACTAGCTGGTAATTTTTTGGAAGTTAAGCGCTTGTTTGGCAAAGAACCAGCTTGTATGCTCCCGTTTTTTTTTGGCAAATGGCTTTACGGATTTGCATTTGGCAGTTTTTGGCGGTCAGCTGGACTTGATAGAATTCTTGGTTCAACACGGGGCGGACTTACGTCATTCACTACACGTCGCAGCATTTTGCTACAACTTGAAAGTTGCACGCTTGTTGCTTGATGCCGGAGCGGAAAAGGTTGAGAGGAACGACACATTGGGCAGTGGCATGACTTCTTTGCATTTGGCAGCTGGTAGTGGTTGCTTGAAAATGGTTCAGTTGTTGGCTGAGAATGGTGCAAACATTGATGTAGCAATGACAGGAGGCCAAACACAAACACCTTGGCAATTCATGCCACCTGCGTCAGTGGTGAATGGCTCACCTGCTGTGCGTTTGGCCTTCTTGTGTGGCCATCAAGACGTAGTGGGATTTTTGGTTGGTGCCAGCTTCGAATAGAGTGCAGTGCAGCAACGCGTTCGCGAGATCTACAGTGCTTGACTGCATGGGCTGCCACTGAAGTAAAAAAAAAAAAGTCGGAAAAATTGCATCAGTTGCTGCAGCAGCCGGATTTTAGTGGATTTGCCATGTCATTCTTCATTTGGTGGGGGAAGAGGCACACATTCCTGAAAGAGACAACCCCGCTATTGTCAGTCTCCGAAGCCTTTCTTGGCTGATTGAGAGGTGGTTCGTTTTGTGCTAAGTAGATCACAGACATGTGGTTCCTAGATTGAAAATTGCGGGATGATCCCACAGCGCAATGAGCAATGGTGCAATGAGCATGGCACATCCTTTCCAGGGCGACAATCCATGATTCTCCGTTTGAACGCAGTGCCAAACATATAGCATTCCAGTTGCAGAGGCCCAAAGGATTCAGTCACATGTGTTGAAATTTGAAGTGAACGACAGACAGTGCTGTTGACATCTAGTTACTAGTTGTGTCCCCAAGAAACAAATTCCCCATTGACATCCATAGATATCATGTGATATCTCTATTCTTGTTGGCGATGAGTATGGCATGGTTACCCTCTGGTAAAGATACAAACAGCTATGGGAAATCTACATGTCCAATAGGATCCAATAGGTATATCAACTATAAATGGCCATTTTAGCCAGAGAGTAAACCAATCACATGTAATTCTAATGATATTTTGATCCACTTTCACGATATCCATTTTCAATAGCAATGTAAGAAATTACCAGAGAGTAAACCCAGCATTTTTCCATGGTATTTTGTCGTAGCACGCCATGGCGCTGGTGAGCTGGAAGACTGCGCGGATCACACGGCAAGGGCTGGCCCTGTGCCTTGCCTTAGAACAAAGGATAAGATCCCTTGGGGGAAGTTTGGAGCCTTTATTTTATGTACTGTACATATATACATATATATATATATATACGTATATATAATATATTGATATATATATATATAATATATATATATATAATGATCTACATATATATATATTTATATACACATAATTTATTGTAATTTAATAAATCTGATTATATACATATTCAATCATATTTCTCAATTATTATAGATATGTCATGCCCATATGGTCCATGGTGCTGGAATATCTCCCTTCATAAGTGGGTCAAATGAGGAGCAAATGTACATATTCCAGCACCATGAAGCATTGGGGATAAGTGTATCTATGACTTAATTACCAACATAACATAATTACTAAAGTATTGCTCACATTCTTCCATGGTTTAAAATGAATCAAGGGATTGTGACTTTGCTGTGAAGGGTCTCGTTGATCAGGGTTAGACGCGGTAGATGGGTGAAAGCTTCCAACCATATTGAGGAATCAGGAAAACAGCAGCTATCCATGCCTTCACTCAAAAACTTGGTCATTTGATGTCCAATTTTGTGAGCCAATACTCTTGACACAGATCCCTACATACATATATGTATATATATATAGATATTGTATATATTTATAGTATAGGGCTGAACCATGAAATAACTTTTTTACTTGAGCCTTATCGCGATCCCGTAGTTGTTTGGAAGGTTCGAAACCTCCCAGGGTCATCCTCGTGTTCTGAGGCTGGAGAGAGGCGAGTGGCTGACGGTGTTTCGCTGGCGTGTGGGACGGGGGCCCCAAAAAAGAATCCACGGTTTCACCACTGAAAACGAGATTTGAGGCTGGGGACTTTTTCATTTTTCTTGAGGTCGCAGCAAAGTTTACTCTTGATGGTTGCCAACATCACTCACCATCAGAGCTTTGCAATAGGAATAACACGCTTGCTTTGTTAGGCTTTGTTGGTATACCTGGGGAGCAGGGTTCTTTTCCTCGCCCAACAGTGATTTAAGACTTTGCATTCACTGTGTCACGATCATTCACTTTAATGTAGATGTTTATAGGAATTGACTCCTCAAATCTTCGAATTCCGTGGGTGACCCTCCATCATTGGACATCCCAACAGTTCAGTTCCCACACTTCCGGTGCCCTGGAGATGGGCTGAGGATGAGGTCATGACTTTCTGGCTGGAGTACTTCAGCACCGCTGCCCCACCAGAAGCTTGGCCCTGCTGGCGTCTCTCGGCTCTAGGTGTAATATCATGTAATATCAATGCAGAACATGATTCACTACGATGAACCTGTCTCGTCATATGATCCGGCCTTGGGCAATGTGTAGCGTTGGTAGCCACTGATCTAATCTGCGGCAGATCTGGTGCCCGGTGGATGTGTTAGGGCCCAATTCCCGGCAAAGCCTTTCGCTTTCCGCACGAGGATCACACGTGTCGGCAGTGTAACCTGTATGGTGGTGTGAAATCAGCATGTGATTGAAATGTGTGGAACAATTTTTAGGCCCCAAAATGGCTGTGTCCCAAGCTCTCTCTGAGTGGACCAATTTTCAGGAGGACTTGGGGACCACCAATTTTGTTTCACCAGGATGGATAACTTCTGGCCAAGCCAACCCAACGGCCCAACATCCTTGCCATCCACTACCATGCTGCCAGCCATTTTTCCAAGGATGGTCTGGGTCAACCGCAAGATGTGCTGGTCATGGATCCGGTCTTGGGGAATTTGCTCCTGAGCTGAAGCATGGTCCTGGCTGGTGGTTTCCAGCATAATAATGGTTTCATTTTTTCTACATGTTTAACGTTTCTAGTTCTCCATATTTGAGAGATTCCCAACCACCACAATCTCCGGTCTGAGGATTGTCTTTGAGGAGGATCCCGAAGATTTGAAAGACCTGATTGACTCCCTAGAACTTCCACAGAAACGCCTCATCGTCGTTCCGGTGCCAGACCGGCAGGATGCAAAATCTGATCAGACAACTGCGCTGTAGATGTCCTGTTTGTTTGAAGCATCAGGACTGTTGGAATTCTATGGAATTCTTGATGCCTATTCTAAGTGCAGATGACTGGCTGTTTTTCCAGGCACATTTCCATAGGTTTCCTCAAGCAGCACACCGTACACCGTTGCCAGGACAAAGGCGGCCGGGGCAAGTACGAAGGAGTGCACTGGGCCTTGCTCGCCTTGGCACGGGATGGGGAGGAGTGGATCCGCGATCCGCGGATCTGGGGGAAACTTGGGGATTTCAGACAGATACTGTATCCTGGGGAAGACTGATCTTGCGGGCAATGTAGATGTAGATTCACATCAAAACTTTCTTTTAGATCTTTTTTTTATTCTTGAGATATTTGGAATACCAAATGGTACTGTATGGTGGTAGGATCATATATGGTGTATTTATACAGTGTATGTGATGTTCTATATATAATTACGCAGAAGAAGCATATGGCATATGGGATTTTGGAGCTCTCTGAGGTGTATGGATGTTTGATATATATATATATTATGTGTGTGTGTGTTGGATGATGTTTGTGTTAAAGTCCGAACAGATCCAAAAGAACCAACATATATAAACAGCAGCCCATTGTTGTAGGGACTGGCCAAGGGCATGTTGATCTGCTACCCAGGGCCCCACTGCAGCCGCAGCACCTTGGATTCTTTCTGTGAGGAGCTTCGAGGGTCCTACTATGATTCCATGGGCACACTGGTTGCACTTAGCGTGGGCTTTCCATTGGAATGTGATCCAGTGTTCATCATCATCATCATCATCATAATCATTATCATAATAACAATAAGATAATGCATTTAATGCACAATAATACATATATATATATATTTAATATAATACAATACAATATAATACAATATATATATATATATATATGATATTTTTTAATACAATATAATACAATACAATATAATACAATACAATATAATACAATAAATGTGATATTTTATAATACAATATATAATCTATACTATGTAACATATAATATACCATATATATATACAATATAATTTCTGACATATATAATACATGATATATAATATTTGATATATGATAAATGATATTTAAATAAACAGGATATAAAACAACATGATATATAATATATGGTTTGAATATGTACGCTGCAACCTGGACGTTTGCCCGGAGTTGATGTCCCGCCAATATTGTTCTGATGGGGTGGCGAATTTTGATCCCTCATGAAGATGAAGTTGATGTTATTACCCCATTCAACATTGGACATAGGAGGCGGCGAATTTTAATCCCTCATTAAGATAAAGTTGATGTTATTATCCCAATCAACGTATTGTTCAGAGGGGGTGTCGAATTTTGATCCCTGTTTCGCAACTTCCCAGCAACACAGGAATTGTCTCTGTTACGTCACAATGATGAGTCTGGGCGAACGTTAAGGTTGCGGACAATATGTAATATATATTATTTAATATTTAACACATAGTATAGAATGCTTATTTATTAACAATATAGTATACTATATTATAATATGATGTAACATGATATAATATGCTATAGTAAGAACATACAATATATCATAACAAAATATATTACAATAAAATATGTTTTATCATAAAAGAATATAAATGTTATAAATGAGTATAATATGTGATTTACGACAATAACAATATGTACAACAATATTAATTAATCTATAAATCAAACCATCTTAACCGTAAACATATATACGAATTTATATGTATATACACATATGTACATACGAGTATATATATATATATATATATGACAATGCAACTAGACAAATATATATATATATATAGAATAATATAAACATATAAACATATATCATGATATATATGCATATACATATATCAATATATATATATATAAATACATATATCAATATATATATATATATAAATACACATCATAATATATAAATATATACCATAACATATATATACCATAATAAATATATATATATATATGTCATAATATATATATAAATGTAATAACATATATATATATTTCATTGTATATAAATTATTATATATATATATAAATTTAATATCATTATATTTGTATATATATAAATCATAATATATATATATATATTACTATCGGCGTTGGCCTCTTTATTTGGGCCTTTCTGTTTTCTGGTGTTTGGACCCAGGAACTATTTGCAGATTCCCAGGAACTATTTGCAAAGTTCCAGGAACTATAATATATATATATATATTTCAGTATCATAATCTTGTGGTCCCCAGTGAAATCCCCCGCCAATTCCTGATATCAGAAAAGGGAGCATCCTTTTTCACTGCAATGACAACAGTGGGATCATGTGTTTCATTGGAAGACTTCCAACAGAGGCTTGGTTTAACATTCAGCCATTCTTTTGGCAGTATTTTTTGATTTTGCGTTGAGCACGTCTTCATGACTCAATCCTGAGAGGCTGCTATAGTGCAAAATGAACATTGTTTATTACTGATGAACATCTTCAGCACCAGAGTAAAACATGTTCCTATATGATGCTTTGTCTAAGGACATCGTTCTATGAGGCTGACTTGCAGAAGCAGACAAAATTTGAGCTGTTTGTGGTTCTTTTGCACATGGGCTGGAAGGTGACCGAAAAGGAGAATTTGCAGTGCAGGTACATTTGCAAAGATGGTGACGGTGATATAATAAACAAGGAGTTTTTGGTAGGAAAGGCATTGCGCAAAGAATACTTGTAGTCTCTGATTCTGGCAGAGAGCTTATTGCAAGAAGGACTGGAGAAGATTTTTCATGAGCAGAGCAAAGCATACTATTCCTGTGTACAAGCTGCATCAAGACTGGCAGAGAAAGGATTGCTTGCGGAACTACAGCCCAACAAGGATGCTGCTTTTTACAAAGAATTGCTGCAGAAAGTGAGTTGAAAACCAAAAGCTCGGGTAATTCCTGGAACTGCCACCACCAGTGGTATCGATCTTACAGATGAACCAAGTCTATTTGGCGGCCAAGAGACAACAGATGTGCAGGAGAAATTAAAGTCTACCAGAAAGAGACCTGGTGATACACAACGGAAGGAAAAAGGCACTACTGGTGGTCGTGCTGAAACTTCTGCCAATGTGAGTTATGACTATGACGAAATAATTTCGGATTCAGACTCAGCATCCCAGCGGTGTGAAGATGAGGAGCCAGCTGGTTCAAAATTGATTACTTCACTAGGCTCCCTTGGACCCCTTGGACAAAGAACACGAAAACGTCCATTGCCTGCAGCTTCCATTGCACCGGGAAGGGCATTGTTGGAAGCAGTGTCTACAGTGTCTACTGCGTCACAGGCAAGCACGGTCAAAGATACTGCAGCCAATACAGCCAAGGGAAGTGATGAGAAAAAGCAACCGCCTGAAGTTGAAGTTGCAAAACGACAAAAAAACACGCATTTATTGATGCAGGATGACAAAGATGACACAGGTTTCATTGAGCCAAAGGTTGAACCAGGAGCTCACCCTGGATCAGTCAGTGCTGCTCCACCTGTCTATGATGTGCCTATGGTGGTATTGTCTGATTCTGATGATGAAGCAAAAGTTGGAGTCCAAGGGTCGGCAGCAGAATCTGCACTGTCAGCACCGATGGGATCTAGACCAAGCAGCCCTA
>Ga0126342_10004961_pt1 | contig 23001 bp, 23 predicted proteins | sample Cyp1metagenome_FD_92528 | JGI IMG/M metagenome (GOLD analysis project Ga0126342, IMG submission 92528) | Coral microbial communities from Lord Howe Island, Old Settlement Bay, Australia - Cyphastrea 1 metagenome | ecosystem: Host-associated > Invertebrates > Cnidaria > Coral ...
CATCATGAGCATCATCAACATGAGCATCATCATCATGAGCATCATCATCATGAGCATCATCATCATCATCATCATCATCATCATCATCATCATCATCATCATCATCATCATCATCATCATCTTCATCTTCATCTTCATCATCATCATCATCATCATCATCTTCATCTTCATCTTCATCATCATCATCAGTATCATCATCATCATCATCATCATCATCATCCCGCTGGCATTGAAGGTACGTCTTCCCTTCCTTCTTTCTCCCACCCCGCTAGCTTTCGTCATCCACCCCCGGCCTCAAGTTGGCAAAAAAGAAGCGTGAAATGAGGCCAATCTGGCGGCGGTGGTACCAGCCTCACCAATGTGGGCAAAAGGTCCGAGTCCCGGTTCTCCCTGGACGAAAGGTCCAGTGGCAAGGTTGGCTTGAGGGATAAAGGATGATAAAGGATGATAAGGGTTTAAAAGATGATTTTGGATCACTTGGGATCCATTATTGGATGTTGAGGATGCATTTGTTTCGTGTGGCGACGTGTGGCGACGTGTGGCGACGCTTCATTTGGTCGTTGCCGAGGCTTGGCAAGAAGAAGAAAAACAGGCTGTCGGGAATCCTCGAGATGTCAGATGCGGATGGAAACCGAGGGTTGATGGGGGGTTTCCCCGGGGATTTCCAAACACCAACAAAAACATGTAAAAAAAATGGATGGACCCAAAGACTCCGGCATTTTATATATGTTTGCAGCTCCGTTTCTGGTTCATCTTGACTCTCAAGGGTGTCCACAACAACCAGACGCCAGGAGTGCGAAGCGGAATGAGAAGGAGGCTGCGGCCATGGCAATTCCACAGAAGACCCTACGTACAGCTTGCCACGGACCAACGATACCAGCAACGGCAGGCGGCTCACCGAAACAAAATGGGGAAAGAACCAAAGGCCAAAGTGAAAATCTCAGTGCTGTGATGTTGTGCATGTTGTTTGTGCCGAGAGGAGCACAGTACCTGCTGCGGTTCTTTCCGTCATAGACCACTGGGTGGCTACCGATTTTTGACGCAGATTTGAGGCTTCAGCCAAAGCGTCCCCTAGCAAGGCAAAAGTTAAGTCAAAAGGGTTGGCACCTCAGTCATGCTGCTCGCTGATGGAAGGCTGGCGATATGCTGAAATGATGAAGGGATTCTCCATCCAACTTTCTCCTGTTCCAGGTCCAAGTCGCCGAAACAGTCTCCCAAGCTGTCTCCCAAGGCATGGCTCCGGAAACCAAGGGGTGGCTCAAGCGGCTTACCCTCCTGTAATTTTCACTGCAGTAGAAAAGCCAGCCATTTTCAGCAGAGGATTCCCCTGTGGAAAAGCTGTGCGCTTGCGATGAGGTGAAGCCAACAGCCATGAGTGTGGACTGAAGGGATCCCAGGTGGACTCGAATCGATCCAGTTTCACCCGCAGAGAAAAAAGGCGGCCGATGCCAAAGAAGGCCACCACGAGGTGCGAAGCCTTCGAAGCTAGTTGAGAATGGTGCACATTCTGACCAGTAAATCGACTTGTTGGAGTCCGGGTCCAAATCAGACACCACTGGAATTGCGGCAGTCTGAACATGTTTGAGTTTCAGGGATGTTCACAGACAGTAGTATCAAATAGCATCAATCCTTTTATGATTTTTCTTTCCACCTATACTTATGCATGGGCCTGGGTCAAAGTTTAAGGCCAAACTGCCACATATGCTGGTCATCGGATAGTGCTCCAGATGTTTGTAGCCATTCTCCTAAAGCCATACATCAACACATTTGGGTCTGCAAAAAAAAGTCCTCGACATCCATTTATACTAGTCTTCAATCATCATTTTCCTATTAAAATCCTCATTTTTATTGGATTTTCATGGATTTTCCATGATTTTCCTATTGAAATCACCTCTTTTTTCAGAGATCTCCATGTTGTGTGTCGGCAGGTGCCGATGCGGATCCGCCGACGGCGCCACACTACATCTCCTCTTCGGGCAACAACCAACTCACGGCATGGCACCTGGAAAGCTCCATAGTTATTACTATGAAGTTTTATGCTAAAGTTACATGGCTTGATATAGCTTGATATAAATCATTAATAAATTGATATAAATTGATAAACTGATGATTTGCCACAGTTACATAATGTTACATCTGTTATTGTTAGATATTGTTACTACATGCTGAATCGATTTCTAGCCAGGTGCGGTTGAAATCTGCTCCCGCCGAGGTCGGTTGGACCTTCCCAGGCCCAAGTTCGGAACTTCACCTGTCCATGCTGTCCGGTTTCGTGGTTTCGTGGTGTTTCCACGAATGAAAACATAAGGAAAACCATAGGAAAACCCATGGAAAACCCCCATGAAATCCCCCAAAAATGATGGGTGATCAATGTTGATCATGATTTTCCCTGAGGAGAAAAAAACAAATATCATTTGGGATAATGTACCCATTTTGGACAGACCCATGTATATGTTGTCAATTTACCTGATCAGGAGTATTTCATGTAGAATCCTCAGGATTGATTGACACATTCCTGCAATCCATATACCATGAGTGTGCAGTACATTTGCCTATATATGACATTATATGACCATTTCGGCCAAGAATAGTCAGCACAATAACTTGTACAAATTCAATTCGTTGATACTTCAGTCCAAGAATTTTCCTCTTCAATTACCCTCCAAAATCCACCACAAACCATCTATCAATGTAGGCACAAATAGCGCCGGCCCCTGGATGGTATCCGACCACTCAGCATGCACTTTCTGCAGGCTCCGATGGTGGCGTTCCCATCACCGCATGGTGCCAGACCCAGATGCTGTGCCAAGCTGTAGCACTGAGTCAGCAAGAACATTTGCCATGGGAGGGTGCATAGGAAACACATATTTATTGAACATGATCATGATATGATTTACCTTAAATGGTTCTACAGAGTTCTACATCACTTTTATAACGGATGGTTGTTGGAAATGGGTTTTCCATGGTTCTCCTACATGGTGCCATAATGATTCCAAAGGGCCAGCAACCACCAGCAACCACCTGCAACTTGCCGCTGGACATGTCGTGAGGAATGTCTACTATGCCATCGGCTACGCTGAAGCCGACTTCCCGGACGTCTCGTTGCCATCCACGACCACGGCTGTGGGTGACCACCTTGGACGGATTCGATGTTTTCAGGGGAAATCGATAGGAAGCTGTGTTTTTTTGGACCCCAATTTTTTGGGGGTTGCTTGAGTTTTCTGTAAAATTGTCAGCCAATTCAGGGATTACAACTTGTAGCTCAGTGTAGTTTTGTTCAGATCGCTTGAAGTTGGTTGCTATTGACATCTGTCCGAGGTACGCTACAAGTGACTGTGGATTGCACCAACATCGGTGGTAACGACCGCTCACTGAACTTCGTCTACTTCCGCGTCCCTGCCTTAGCATCCCACGTGGTCAACAGGAAATGGGTTGCGGCCATGGCTGTCTCTGAGGTGGCCGCCGTCACAGGTGCCGGGGTCGGTCAGTACTCACCCAAGTCGCGCATGTTTTGCGCCAACAAGCCGGATGCGCCCACTGTGTTGGGGGCTCAGACTTCATCGAAAGTGAGTTCGAAGTGGATTACCCTCTGGTTATTAAACGGAAATGTTTATAGAAAGTCACAATTTTTAATTATTTTTAATAGGTGCATCATCATCATAATCTATACATGATCCATTTTCCATAGCCATCTTAAGTAACCAAAGGTACTTTGACTGAATATCTTGGTGCTTTAGCCTCGCAATCTGCCCCAAGGACCGATTCTTTTGTGGGAACCACCAACTCCGTGACCATCAACTTCATGGAAGGAGCTGGAAATTGGTATCAGAGTTGGCCACCAGACGCCACCTCCAAGGGTGAAATTCCTCCACCTTTTCGTGAAATCTGATGTGAATCATTTGGCAGTGAAAGATGTTCAGAAATCATTTGCGCCTATGATTTGATCATCCGCAAGAGGCTGGACACATTATCCAGTTGGCACTCCCCTGACTGTCGAAAAATGGCAGGAGCCCTCAACAGTGCGGAGTTATTGGCCTTCAAGGTGTGGCCAAGTGTCTCTTTTTTGGGGTCAGCGTGGTGTCCCAATTGTCCTAGGCACAGTTTGAACCGGCCAGAAAGACGGATTGGAAGATATAGGACATAAGATGATCTACACATGGTGTTTTGACATAACATGATCGGTGGAGGGTGTAGGTTTGGTCCAAGAGTTTCCCATTCCAAACTCGGCAGGTTTACATGAACGACGGTCTGGGCGGCGCTTTGTCGTACAGAGGCAAGGTGACTGACACGTGAAAGCCTCAGGGAAAGCCCTGGACCAGTGGCAGGTCTCAAGGGAAACATGAGACATATCAAAATATCCCAGTGATTAATGGTGATTAATGGTGGTTAATGGTGGTTAATGGTGGTTCTTATAATGCTGATTATTTGCTGAATATCCTAAGTCAGGATCTCAAGTATCCCAGTGAAATGCTTGTAGCCTTGCATTATTTTTCTGCTGACCCATCAGTTTTTGAGTTTGACATAGTCATAGCCCATCCATCGACTAGTGTGGTAAACCCCATGAAAATAAAAAGAAAAACATCATCCCAAGTATCATCCTCAACTTAGAAATTATTCCCAGTCCACAAGAAGAAGATACTCTAATGGAGATATAAGAAACCAAGAAAATGGGAACTTGCCAAGACCCATTGAAAAAAAAATATTCCCACACCCCACACCCAGATGTTTTTTCCACTGACCCAAGAAACTCACCCCGCAACTTGCCCGGACAACCGAGGTCCTACAGATACTACACAGCCACTGGCCTAGTGACAGATCGCACCTATTTGGTGCAGGCCCCTTTTGGGTGGGGCTGCTGCATTCGTTGGTGACATCGAAATACATCGAACAGCTTCATTAGGTTTCAGATCCGGTTTTCTGATGTTTTCTGGGTTTTCCATGGGTTTTCCATGGGTTTTCCATGGGTTTTCCATGGGTTTTCCATGGGTTTTCCATGGGTTTTCCATGGGTTTTCCATGGGTTTTCCATGGGTTTTGTAGGTTTTCCATGGGTTTTTGTAGGTTTTTTGGTCCCCAGCTGCCCCGTTGGCAGGTCACGGTGGTCACCAGCGCGGCGGAGTCGGACCGCAGCACGGTGATGTCGGTGCGCGCCTGCGGCGCGCCCTCCACACCGGCGGCGCCGGTGGGGGCCCAGGAGTGGAACTATCATTTGATGTAATGGATGGAGATTTCCATAGTATATTTAATAGTAACTTAGTATATATTTCCATAGTATCTGGAACTATCATTTACTGGATAGATATCATATAATATATCATTATAGATTAACATACTAATGGATAGATATCAAAACCTATTGATACCAATTTGAGTGGGTTTATTTTGAGTGGCAGCCCTATTAGCTATTGAGGTGGCAGCCCTGTTTAGATACCAATTTTAATAGGTATTACCAATTTTTGATGAAGATCTATTTACTAGTTATTTTGAGGTTCACTAGGTACCAGGGTTTTGACATGTTTTGACCCATAAGCCTATCATTTACTGGATAGATATCGATTAACATATGGAGATTTCCAGAAATGGGACTGTAAATTCCATAGGATATCTAGATATTCTACTGTATATATATATATGATAATAGTCCATGAATATCCTGGGATAATCATTGAATAATAATTGGGTAACGGATATTAATGGATATATGATATAAGTAAGAAGTATATGCTTGGACCTTGGATTATTTGGATAATGATGGATATAGAAATATAAATAGAATAGTGATATATTCCAACGATCAATGGAACAATGGATATATGCAAAATATACATAGAAAGATATAGGATATCCATGAATATCCTTGGGTGATGATAGATAAATATACTTTACTTGGTTTATTTGGATAGATATAGAAATATAATGAACTATATTGAAATATGTTGAAATACATAGAACATCCTTGGATAATATGGATACAACTGCCTGGATCAAATCGTTGGATTTCACGAGGGAACCAGAAATTGCAAGTCACGTCTACAGTACGAGGTCACAACGAGGTCACGGTCAATGATGGATAAGAGGGGGAATCAACCCCAAAGTGGTTGGTTGTTCTGATTTGGGATTTTTGACACGTTGCCATTCCGTCCCATTCCATCCCACTACATTTCATTATATCCCATTATATTCCCTATACATATTTAATCATATATATATACACATTATATATACACATTATATATGCATTATATTACATTATATGACTATATGCATATAAAAAAAAAAGAAAAACATCCCATGCACCATCTCCCCCATCCCCAAGTTGTGATGTCTCCAAAAGGATACATCAGCTCCAACCAGCGGCATGGCGAGGCCCGGAAGTCCTCCACCTCCAGTACCATCACGGTGCAATGGGCGGCGCCAGCCGACAATGGCTGTCCTATGACTGGGCCCGCGCAGGGGATGACAGGGGGATGACAGGGCCCGCCATTGGGATGTGTGTTGTAAGGGAAAAAATATGACACGTTTATTGGAATGCCATGGATTTATATGGATTTACCAATGAAAGAATAGGATGGTATGTTTTTTTCGCATGTTTTTTTTCCCTCAAAGGATTTCTGGACTATCATGGTTGTGGTTTGACGAATTGACGAATTTTGGGTCAGGTGACTGGAAGAGTCAAGGTGAATTTACCATAGGTAAATGTGCATTTTCAATGTGACGCCTGTGACGCTGAACCTGAAGGTACCGTGTGTTCATGGACACAAACCAAGATGGTGTGTCAGACCAAGAGATTTACCCAGGACCCGATGAGACTTGTGAAGCTCTCTGAAGACTGTGGCTCCTCAATTTTGGGGTGTCCTAAAATGGAGGGCGCTAAGTTCTCATCTAAGCTGTTGGTCAATTTTCAATTGGGAAACCAATGATGGAAGGGGGTTGGCCTGTTTTAGAAAACCACCACTTGGCAAACGCTGGTTGTCCCAAATACTGTCCTTATCATGTTTTCCCTCCTTATGTCCTCAGGGATGTTCGAGCCCTGGTGTTTTTGCCTGCATGTTGGCCGAAATCACGCATTCAATTCATGATATGTGCATATATGTGCTATATATATATACTACAGGTAATATATATATATTATGTATATTAATATTATGTTACATCAACCATTCTTGTCATGTAGATGTATGTATATATATATATGTACCAACCCAATGATGGATGGTAAAAGAAATCCAAATGTGTCACTCCCCCGACTGCTACGCATTGTAGGAGCTGGAGATATTACAGATCCCTTGGACAGCAGTTGGACACTCAGATCTTTCAAAGCTGATTTGCGGAGATGGTTGGAACTTGTTTAACTCAGCGAGTATTTCTTGATAGAAGGACTAGTACTATTGTTATTGGTTGGTTTTTAGAACTTGTCCTTTCAACTATCTGTATTTTTGTATATTATTCATACACCATCATGATACTGAATATCTATATATATATACACCATGGATTTGTCTTACAATTTGTTACTCTCAGTTTGCGGTAGGAACATCTCAATACCAGGTTTGGTGGCCAATGTTCTGGAGTTCCAGCGGACAGGTGGGTCGGATGAGCATCCCCCAGCTATTTGGGGGTTTTGACACCCATCCCATGTCGCTTTGTGGCAAATTTGGGTGCCCCAACAACAATCCAATGGATGATTATAATGTTCCCCATGATAATTGGGATATGGGTATGGGTCAATACCTATAGATACATTTTTAGTGGGATGAACATCCATTTACCAGCTATTTTGGGGTTCACTAGGTACCAGGGTTTTGACCCATCCCCATATTGTGATATTGTCCTCCATTGTTGGTACAAAACCATCTAATACCCTCTGGCAATCAAACCTGGCACACGTTGATGATTGTGCTATCAATAATCTGGAGTTTTCATTGATAGGCTTGATTGCAAGAGGGTACCACTAGTCACTAGTGAAATCCCATGTTTTGACGGTCAATTCCTACTTTTTGCATGGTGTCCCTCTGGCAATCTAACAATGCTATACTATGAAAAATCGCTGATTTATAGATTATTGACATTGATTTACTTATTCATGATGATAATGATATTCCATAGTTGATTATGTTAAATTAACAGAGGGTAAATCTCAATTTTGGGGTGAGATCAGCATCTCAAACGACCCAGACTTGATGCAGGCCTCACACCTGGGACGACCTACGGTTTCTTGCTGCGCGCCTACAATGGCCGCGGCTACACCGAAAGTACCTGGTCCTACATCAAGGTGTGGATGTTTTAAGGGGAATTGCTGAAACTGGAGTCATTTCTCTGATCACAACTTCATCAAAGGGATTTGGAAGCAGGACGTTGCATTTGAGAATATCTGAGCCCTGTTTCAAGATGAATTTTCTGGTTCCAATCAGATCCAATCAGTGGATCTAACGCTGTAACCTGGCTGTTGCTGCCGGATATGCTCCGTCAATTCCGGCCTCTGTCAGAACTTACTTGGAAGGCTGCAGGCGAACCTGCTCAGATGACACCACCCACACAGGAGCCGTGTTTCCGCCTGTTTGGTGCTTGTGAAATTGGTGAAAATGAGCAGCTGCTACAGTCTTTGGCGCAAAATTCTGAGACTATTTTCTGAAAGTGCCTAAGGGCAGTATGAAATGGCTGCACTCTACAATTCAGCGACGTGACATTTTCTGCAGAACGCTGCTTCTGGTAGCAGCACCACCATTGTCTTGGCATCAGCCTCAGTTTCATGTCGTTTTTGATTAGTTAGGGCTCAAATGATTTCATCCTATTTCACAATTAGTAAGATATTGATATTATCCCATATTAATCTCCCCACTTGTCATCTTCCATTGGTATCCCATGTTTAATCCCCATGTCCCATTCCCGTTTCACCATCACCCTAGGCCTGGACGGTGCCAGACATGCAGGGTGGAACAGCTGTGGGCTTCAAGGCGGGCATCATGGGATTGAAATCGTCCCCAAACGATAGCACCAAATGGTCGTTGTTTATGGCATCTGGTTTATCAATTTATGTCATTAGGAAATTTACAACAACAACCAGTTATGTTATGTCACTTCTTTCCTGAAAAAAAACCTAATCTATGCTCCATGTATGGAATATCTATACTGGAAAAGCCCCAAAATGAGAGAAATGATGATAAATGTAAAGATACATGAAGTATATTAATATTGGATTGAAACGACACATGGATCTTTATGGCTTTAGACAACACGGAGAAATCAACATGGTGTCCATTGCTTCTCGATAGGCATTCAGGAACAGTGGAGATGGTACATCGATGAGTACCACTGCTGTAGATGCCTCAGTGGTCTGAACTTTTCTGGGAGCAGGATGGTCTATCAATTTCAGCTCAGATGTCAACTTGGAATCTGCTTTCGGATTTCCATTACTATTATATATAATATATTATAATATATGTATAATTACAGTAACATGTATATTATCTAAAATAATAATCAATATACGGATTTGATTTCTTAGGAGCAGACGCAAAATACGCAAATCACAGCTGTACCGAGGATGCAACTTGTGGCATGGAGACCAAGCCGGCACCACAAACCTGTACTCTGACCGGCCTTGTTTCTGGCGAGACGTCTTGCTGGCTGATTGCTGAAGCACTGTGGAAGCTGAACGGTCGAAAATTGCAGGAAACTGGGCGAATCCGCTTTTGTTTATTGTGATTTAATAGGTGATTTGCCACTCTTGCATGCTCTTGTCAAAGGTGAATCATGGATCATGAATGATAAGTTGGTTCAGGGACCCCTCGAAAACTCGAAGCCATGGGCTTTCGGATACTGATTTGGCAAGTGGGAAGCGACCTGCCAGATACACGGTGCAAATGCTAGCCATCAATGACGTCGGCGAAGGCAGGCGTTGATTGGGTTGCAGCAAAACATAGTGCCCCCCCCTTGTGCTTGGGTAAACCTTCAAGATGTGTGGGTGATTCTCATTCCTCTAAAGAATATATACCAAGAGCTCAAAATTGAGCTGGGAGGTGAGGAAGTACAGATGGAAAGGTGAGAATCCATTCGGAGTTGAGGCTAGTACCCCAAGTGACTATCCAGTGAATTAAGATATACTGGAGTTACACAACCATATTTATATTATATCCATATTATATCCATATTATATCCATATTGTATCCATATTATTATATCCATATTATATCCATATTATATATAATATATATATATAATCATGAACCATATATTGTATACTGTAATAGTTCTAAAACCAACGTTGCTTAGATATATCCTGGTAGATATAACAATCCAAAGTAGGGGAAGACAACCACGTGACAGCACGCTTGATGGAGCGGTGCGGCTGCTTTTTCGTCGCTTGTCTCCAGGAACCTTGTCCACAGCTGCGACACTCTATGCCGCAGCAACTCCTGCACAGATCACTGACCTTGTGCTCGGAGCCTCTGGGGAAGGTCCTGTGGACCATAGATTTTGGATGTCTATGTTGAAACTCCTCCATAGGGGGGGGTTTACCCAATCTTAAGCAGAAAATCAGAGGAAAATCAGCAGTAGCGTTTTGCTCAACGGATGGTTGGATACCATGGGATCTTTTCTGCGATGAACGGAGTCACAGAGCTCCTAAGAGGCAATATCAGTGATATCCTCAATGTTGGCATACCTGCGATAAAACATGTTTCCCACTATTGTTACAGTCATCTTGGGGCACTGGATGGACACTTTCACTGGAGCAAATAGATACCTCAGAGTAGCTGTGTGAAAACCAGCTGACAGGAATACGGCATCAGCCACCACACCGTCTTTGACCTTCTCATGGACTGCACCTTCCAGCAATGGGTCCTGAACCTACTGGGCGGGTGAAGCCATTTTCTGGGCTGTCCAGCACTTGGATGCCCAAATCTGTGGGAGTTTGGAGCTTTTCCAGAATTTATATCATTTTTTGATGGAAAAGCTCCAAACTGCCACAGAATTCTGATGATTTCCGAAATTTGATGATTTCCAGAGCAGCTTCCTTTCTTCGACAAGTGATATCCAAAGCAGCTCATTCCGCACGATGTTGTCATTTTCGGTTTAACTGAGGGCCTTCATCTACAACTATGAGGGCGAAATGTACAGGGTATCAGATACAACCACACAGGCAACAGCAAAGGAGGATGGCTTGTTGGGCAGTGGGATGTGTCCGAAAAAGACCTTTCAGATGGATAAGACATAATTTATTATGGTATATATATAATATATAATATATATATATATATAATATATATATATACATATGTGTGTGTGTGTCTTAAGATAGGGTAGCGCCAATTCCAAACGATTTTGATCATGCTTTCCTGCTGTTCATTAAAGTTGCCATTATGGGAGGCAATCCCTCATTTTTTGGACAGCCCATTGACTATCAAATGGCATCACATATAGGAAATTCATCCAATTTCTCTATTTTCCACCAAGGCCAAACGGCGAATTGGTATCACCAAAAGATGTGAATGTGGCTCAAAGAATGGATTACTAAGGATCTTAACGGACTCTGAAATTCAGTCTTGCCTCCTCCAGCTCATCCATGTTTTTTTGGTTCAGGCATTTTGATCACGAGAAATCTGCCGCCAGTCCTGGGATGCGGGTGGAAGTCAAGCAACTCCCTACACGACCACCACGAGTGTTCTCCTCACCGGCTTGGGCTTGGTTGCGCGGGGGAGCCTGGAACATGGGGAAAGATTGGGGATGATATGTGATTACATGGAAAATATCGTTCTTTCTATAGGGTGATAATGTGATACATATCGTGATATATGATGATATAAATGTGGTATATATATATATATAATTATATATATATATAGAGAAATAGTATGTGATTTATAGGATATGTTTCTATAAATATCATGGTTGAATGGGGGATGATTCCCTTTCCCCCTAATATGAAATGCTAGATACCCCTAAGAAATGGGGCATGCAAGGGGCCCAGAATTAGGGGGATGGGATTGCATGTGATCATTTGAACCATTTTGAACCATTTGAACATCCCTATGATAATATCCTTTAGATGTACATATGCACAAATGAATATGGGTTGAATGGTGATCAAGTCCCGATAGATGTTGGCCTGGAAGTTGCAATTGTCCCTTTCGAATTTAACGTGGATATCATATCATCCACAAGACAGGGTTATATGTTATATTGCCAACACCAGTCAACATTCTATAGACTCAGCCAGCAGTAGGGATTCCGAAGACCCTGTGGCAACGTGACTGTAAGAAAGCCGTGTCCACTTGCAAACACCCAATTTTCTGTTGTTCCAACTTCATACAAGCTCAGCTTCCATGGCATTTGCTTGTCCAAAGAGTCGGGAACACTTCCTGGACTGCTTGGAATTTGGAAGCATGCAATTATACACATCTAGTCTATGCATATACCCTACAGTAAATTAAGATAGACCCTGGCAGATAGGGATTGGAGGATTTGTTTCCACTAAATATGCACTAAAAATGGTGTATTTTCAGGGTCTATGTTAATTTACCAGAGGGTACATACTTTAAATATACTGTATATTCAATTTCAACTCAATCAGCTGTTGGTTTCCCCAGGTCTACTCTGGACTATCAATTGAATCTTTAGTAAACTATTACCCTCTGGTTATGACTAACATAGCCATGGAAAATCCACCCATTTTTAATAGGGAAACCATCTATTTCTATGGGCCATTTCCCATGGCTATGTTAAATAACCAGAGGGTAGATCCCTGTGTGATTCAAACGTGCATCGAGGGCCGAGCAATACAAGTTCCGCGTGCGGGCTGTCAACAAGATGGGCAGCGGCACATGGTTCTGCCCTTAGAGGCGAAGACTAAGACATCTGGGCCGAGAGCCCTCAGTCAGTTTAAAGCAGCACGCCAATCGACTAACAATAGTTTTAATATTCACCCAACATCATCAATCATCATCATGATCATAAATTAATTAATTATTGAATATATATATAATATATATATATATGAATATATTGAATATAGTCATCACAATGAATCATTAAATTTCTACGTTGCTCGCCTTACAACGCAACGGTGAGGTCCGAGTGGTCTTCGCTGGTGGATCCTCCACGGGGCTTTACGCTGGACACGCCAACCACACCCACGAACTTCGGAAGGCCAAGACGCCAAGACAAAAAAGTCCGGTGAATGGCTGGTGAAGTGGTGCTTCATGGTTTTTCTTTTGGCATCTTAAGATTCAATTGTGAAATTTGTGATACAAAAAGTCAAATCTCTTCTGAAATTGTGAAATATTGACGACGATTATTATTGATGATTATTGATGATGATTGATGTATGGTTTGCACCTTTCAACCTTTGGCCAACCTCCATTGCCATGGGTAGATTTTTCCTCAGAGCCAGAGCTGCCAGGCATTCCGACCCAGCAGTCTCAGGCACCATCAAAGTTGGCCGCTCTCTCAGGGTGGATGGCATCACACAAAAATGGTGTGTCAAAAAAACAAGGGGAGCATTTTGGAACCTCGAAAATTGGACATGTTGGATATGTTGGGCATGTTGGGCCTTTCAAATTTTGACAAGTCTGGAACCATCCAAGCCTTTTTTTTGCGACCCAATTTCTGACATCTTCAGAGTGTATCGGTTCATGATCGGACTCAACTGTAGCCTAAGGATGGGATGCCATTGCCACCGTCGCTGATGCGGGTGGCGATGCTGTGGCTTCTGTTACCTATGAGGCATGCACCACATCAAAATGGGGGGGGTGATTGGGGTCAACATGATGGGTCAACTAAACAACAACTAGAGGATATTTGGCCCACTTATTTGTCAATTCTGATATTTAAAGTAAATCCGTAAGCATATCGTCTTGCTAGAGAAAAAGGTGCGACAACTCATGTGCTACCACTGTTTTGACTGTCACCTTTTTCCTGTCGACCAGGTGTACGCTGGACCAACGACCGGCACCATGACTGCGCAGACATTGGGTTCACCAACCGACACCTTCTTCTCCAAGGAAGGGCCGGGAAAGACTGGTGGAAAAAGGAAGAAATAAAGAATAGCACTCGCCATTTTGCTTATCTTTGGGTGAGTACTTGGGAACATCACGAATTCTTGGATCATTATATATATATAATAGGTATACCATGGTATACCATACTGTCACCAACAGCAATGGTGATCTGTGCCAGGCTGTGACCACAGGCACCACCTATTACTTCCAGATGAGGGCTGTTGGATCCTCAGAAAGTCGAAGCATTTCTCAACCTGGCCGTGTGTCACTCGAAATATGTTTTCAATGTTCCTCTATGTTCCTCTATATTTCCCAAATTTAGTGTTCCCATATCATAACACTTTAATTGTAATCACACACTTTCCCACATATGTTTCTTAATCTTAGAAAATGGCAATCCCATCAACAGTGGTGAACACAAAAATATTGAAATCTTCCTAACATTTCTCAAATATGGTGACCATTTCAGCCATGGATGTCCTTTTCTCACTGGCTGGTTGATAGAGGATTTCCCGGATCTAACCAACAGCTAGATGAGGTCCTTCGATGTCCTTCATTTGTTTCCACGACACTATGGATTTTCACACTCCATTCAATCCCATAATGCTTGGGCATGTCCAATTTTCATCCATCTCCCAAAATTATTGCTCTCACAATATTGAAAAATGCTGGCAACTTTCACCAAATTCACCATTTCCCATCCATTTCCCAAGATTTTCCTATAGTTTTGCCATGTTTTGCCTACCAAAAACTGACCAAAACTGACATTTTCCCAGTGGTGACCCCAGGTCAACAGCGCTGGCCTGGGTTCCACCTGGGCCGGCCCGATCGACCTGGTCAGTGCGGAGGTTTCCCTGTGGGAAGTTGCGTTTCTATCTTGGTTGAAGTTTCAAATATACATCCCAAGAACTGATGGCTGGTTTGGAAGATTTTTATACATTTTTTCTATATATTGGTCATATTTCTCAGAGGGGTAGGTTGAAACCACCAACCAGTTAAAGATGTAGAATAGAATTCAATAATGAAGAATATTGGGTGTGTCTGAAAATGGAACAATCCCCAAGTTATGGCAGTTATGGCCAATCTTTTGGGAGTCATTATTAATATTATCCAGTAAATTTCGGGTTTCCCGCGATACCCACTCAAATCTTGTAAGGTTGTATAAATTACAGATCCCCATGAAACCCCATTAGACTCAGTTTAAACCCAGTTCAAAGCAATTATATCCACATTAATTAGAGATTAGGGGTCAGTTTTCAGTAGCTGCCACTCCGGACAGGTACCCGGCGTGCCCACTTTGGACTCGGTCACAAGCACAACCGCGCAACAGGTGGCTATAGGGATCTCAAATCAACGACATTTATGGCTGGTTGGTGGTTTGGAACATGTTTTATTTTCCATTTGGGAGAATCCTTCCCATTGACGTTCATATGTTTCAAGATGGTTAAAACATGTTAAAACCACCAACCAGATGGGCAAAAACTTCTGGGAAAATAACTGGCATTTGATGGTCGAACTATGTCACGATCCACAAAATCGCCATCCCAGGTGGTGATGTCATGGACACCAAACGTCTGGCTCTTGGAGCAGATCCAAAGGTTGAGTTGCAACTTGTGCAAACATCATTGAACGAATTATAACGGACTATTACTATAACTTACCAATAGTCAGTTATAATATTATCATAATACCTATAATCGTTATAATTATTCCTATAACTGATTATTGATTATCAGGATTGCAGCTGGGACTTTTATCAATTGCATGATACCAATTTGGGGTCTGTCTGAACATGGGGATATTAAGATTTTATATGATTTTAAGTACCCATTATTTAGGACAAATGATGATAAACATGGAATTGATAAAGCCTGAAATTTTGGGTGACCCCATTTTCAAATGTCACATCAAATATCTACCGTGATTAGAAATATGTCACTTTTTACAATACCATTTTCACCCAGCAGTCAATTGGAGAGGCCAACGATGGCAACTCTGTGATCCTGCACTTCTTAGTCAGCCAGGGCCCCCAATGGGGGCAAAAAAGGGATTGAGAGGGTTACACAGGATGTTTGGAGAAATGCCATGAATATTGGTACAATTATAGCCAGTGCCTCATTTGTATAAGATAACACCGTATACAGTGTATATAAGTACCATCCAGTACCTCATTTGTATAAGATGACACCGTATACAGTGTATATAATGGAACATCATCAGTTTTGTGTTTAAAATTACCCTCTGGTTATTTAACATAGCCATGGAAGCCATGGCCCATAGAAATAGATGGTTTACCCATTAAAAATGGGTGGATTTTCCATGGCTATGGTAGTCACAACCAGATGGTAAATAGCCAGTACCATCCAGTACCTCATTTGTATAAGACAACACCATATATACAGTCTATATACTGGAACAACATCAGCTTTGTGTTTTAAAATTACACTCCCTCTGGTAAACATACAAGAAACTATGGAAAATTTACCATCTGGTGGATCATGGATCATAGGTAAATGATGATCCACCTGAAAATGTTGCTCAGGTGGAACCTCCATGGAAGTCCAGTGAAGCTGTTTCTGTTAGCCACCTGCTGAGGCAACGACAATTTTGTGGCGAACAGTGTTACGGCGGGCCGTTGCTGTTATGGCTTGGGATTGGCTTGGGATACTTGGGGTAGCCTTCAGTAAACATATAAAAAACTTTGGAAATCCATGGGTGTGTCCCATTCGGAAATGAACTAGACATGGTGGATTTTACTTAAGTTCACAGGGTATCCTCTAGCAGAGAAAAACCTGGCACTTGGAGAAAAGAACAACATCATTTATGATTTTTGGACACGTTCCATGCTGATTAGGTCAGATTCATGTAATATATGGCGTATCCCTCCCATCTTGCCAGTCAGATATTTCGATTCATCTCTTTTTTGACACTTCTTTCCTGCTTTTCCTTCCGTAAATCTGAAAGGCAGCAGTTTGGACGCAGATGTAACGTGGATCTCCCTCTAGGTCAGGTCAAGTCGTATCAGTGTCGTTTTCCTGCTAGGTGGCCAATACCCTGACGACCTACACCTACACCCTTCAAAATTCAGGCGCAGACTTCTTCATGTTTCTGCACTTTGGATCAGCATCAACACATTGGAAATCTTGGAATAGAGGGGTGGACTTGACGTTCCTTGACTGCACAGGAGCAACTGTCACATACTACATCAAGGCAGTCAATTCCGTGGGAGAAAGCCTGGTGCCCAGGACAACCAAAGCACAGTTGCAAAGTTCCCCAGTTTGTTGTTCTGCTTGGCGGTATAAAAGCTCCATCCTAACTAGATGAAATGAATTGATTGACATGTTCATACATTTTCATCACCAACTAATAAATTTAATTATGACATATTTATCACATTTCTACCATGAATTCAACGACCAGCACGACCAGCCAGACTCAACTGGACTCCACCTTTGAGGCACCGCAGCCTCTGCATCTGTGCTGGTTGCGTGAGGGCGAGATGGAGGCAGCCAGAGCACGTCCGAGGGCACGACGAGGTCATATTTCGAAAATGATCCAAGATGTTCCAAGGGTCTTAACGTCTTAACACTTGCATTTGATGCGGGACGTGCAAGCTGGAGCTGCCAAGTGGTGGGTTTGGGCATTGCTTTGGAGCTGTTCAATCAACAGGTAAACTTGGTGGCATCATCTCACCACGTGATTCAACTTGGAGAGAAAACCTGTAAACACATGCACCAGTTTTCGTGGGGCACCTTTACAACAGCTCCATTTGTTGCTATATTTCGAACCCTAAAAGGGTAATTGGTGGAAGTTGACAAGGAGCTTCCCAGTTAATGACCGCAGCTTGCTGTGGCTTGTTGAGCAAGTTACAGCTGCTGTTGACCAAGCTAGATTGGGGCACCCCAAATCCATCAAAATCCAATGTTTGCCCAGATAAACAACTGATAAGACACAACGGACTCAAAATGGTTGGTAAGTATTCTATCATGATCATGACATGGATATATATATATATATATATATATGTCGAAATTCAATGACAATGTCTGCCTCTGAAATTGCTAACGCGGCTTTCAAGGAAATCTGACAAGCATACTGCGGCAGAAAAAAAGGTAGTGGCGGTTTAGACTTGCCTTGCTTTGCCCTTGATCGCACTTTCGTTTCTCCAAAGACACGCGTTTGAAATCCAAAGTTTTTGCAAATTGCAAATGTCATCGATTGCGATGCCATGTCTCAAGAATTTCAAGATGTCTCAAGCAGGGCAATCAGACACAGCAAGATAGGTATCTCTTGATCTGATCATGAACATTTCTTGTTGCGTGTGATGCGCACAGAACTGCATTTGGATCCTAGGCATGGAGTTCTAGCCGACAGTGTCAAAGTGTCAGTGAAGGCAGTGTATATTGGTTCTAAACCTTGACCGGCAGAGAATCAGCTGGCTGCTACTGGCAGGAACCCCAGTCCGAACAGATTTACACAAGCATACATACGCAGCATGTGTGCCATGACTTCTTTATGACCAGCAGGTTGTTTGGATACACCGGGTGACTTTCTACTTCCATGTCCCAATGGTTGCGGTTGGAGTTCTGCCATGAATGCAAAGCTTGAATCCACCAGCTAGGTATGTGTTGGATATTAATGTCAACCCTGGATTAATAAACCCTTAGGCTGGTTAATTGTGGGGGTACCAGTTAAGTATTAGATTATGACTATTGGAGGATTACCCCCCTAATTAATAAACTTCATAAACCATGGTCTATTAATCCGGGGTTGACATTACGCAATTTGTTGAGAATGCTATCATGCCAAGTTGCCGACAGCTTGAAATGAACATGTTGACGGCATCAATGCTAAGTACCCCCCAATAAACTTGGAACTGAGCCACTGGAGATTTGCAATTGTTGTGTCTTCTGGGATTTGCAAAATGACAACATGTTGCCTATAGCTTGCTCAGTAGGTGGGTGGGAGACTTGAAATTTCTTGGTGTGTGATGTGCACTGTCTTGTATCATTTTGTATCCAACCGTTACAGTTTCTTCTATACCCTTTGCGCATGCTACTCTATGTGCTTTCCAGTTCTCAGTTTTTCAAGGATCTTTAGGGTCCTACAGACTTGCGCTCTTAACAATCGGAATTTCAGTACTGGCATGTCTTGAAAGGAAAGACAACTGAGGTCATTCCCGAGACATGCAAAGTTCAATGATTGCGAGCTGCCCGGGCCTGTCGCACCTTGTAAATCACCGTACATCACTGGCGAACAACGCCAAGCACCTCAAGACTACGCAGCACAATAGTAGTGCCGCACCGCCCCGAGTTGCCCGAGTTTGGAGGTTTTTGTAGATGTTTTCCATGGTTGGGTGGACAGGATGGACCTGAATCTTGGTCAACTTGGTGTGGGCACAAGACAAGAGAAGACAGGTGCAGGTGCTTATTTTTGAGAATTTGGGAGGCGCCAGGAACTGGACATGTTGGGGCACAGCTTCTCTGCTGGCTCTTGCTGGAAGCAAATGCGTGACACAACCACGTGGCCGCCAGCAAGAGTCAGCAGTTCACCTGTTGCCCAACGGAGAGAGCGCGATAGCAATGCAGATTTGCAGGACATGTGTGGAACAGGTTTGCAATGCTGAAAGATGGGAGTTTCAGTGAAGCAAAGGTGGTTTTCGCCCTTTTGTACCTCCACTTGATGTTATTTGTGGCTAAGATGCCCCTGAAGAGCATTTGCCGGGTTTGAACGTTGGCCTCAACGAACAGACCTTGCAGGAGCGGGTGGATATTCTTTACTTTTTCTGCAATCTTCTCCAGTTGCTGTACAGCATACCTTGGATTGTTGAACAGGTCAAGCAAATTCAGGATCCTTTCAAATAATATCTATTATATATATATATATATCTATATAATATATAAATACATGATGCATTATGATGCAGCCTCCCAGGTCCCCCCCCCTCCCCCCCCAATGGGTATGGGTATACAGGCGCTATGTTCCCCGCCCCCCCCCTGTGGGTGGGTGGGGGGGGGTTAGTATTAGTAGTAGTAGTAGTAGTAGTAGTAGTAGTAGTAGGTAGTAGTAGGTAGTAGTAGTAGTAGTAGTAGTAGGTAGTAGTAGTAGTAGTAGTAGTAGTAGTAGTAGTTATTTGTTTCGATTGTTCCATACCTTTGATTTTATTCGCATTTAAAGGTTTTTTTTTTTCCGCAATTAAAAGCTTTTTTTGGCAATTAGACATCCGGTTTCTTTCGCAATTAAACCGTACTCTGAGCATCATCATCACCATCATCATCATCTTGACCCTTACCTTGTTCAACAGCTTCTTGATCATCACCAACTTGATCACCATCATCTTCATCACCATCTTGAGCAGCATTTTCCTGCCCACCATCATCTTGACCATCATTATCTTCATCATCACCATCAGCCTGACCATCATCATCTTGACCAGCATCATCTTCATGATCACCTTGACCATCATCACCCTCTTCATCATCACATCACTCTTGAAACAAAGCACAATTCTCACATACATAATTGACAATGAATAATATATCTATCTACTAACATATGTTATAGTATTGTGTGGCAGCCAACCCTGCTCAAGATGGGGGGTTCGCGCATGGGCAAGGAGCCCAACAAGGCCAACAAGGCCAAGGAACCCAAGGAACCCAAGAAGCCCAAGGCGGCAAAGACAAAGGCCAGCAAGCCCAAGGAGCCCAAGAGACCACAGCCAGGCAGCAGCAGAACAGGTCAGCAAGGCTTTTGGAGTCAGATGGCAGCAGAGGCAGCAGAGGCACCAGCTGCAGAGGCAGCAGAGGCAGCAAAGGCTGCAGAGGCAGCAGAGGCTGCAGAGGCAGCAGAGGCAGCAAAGGCTTCAGCAGAGGCTGCAGCTGCAGAGGCAGCAGAGGCTGCAGAGGCAGCAGAGGCTGCAGAGGCAGCAGAGGCTGCAAAGGCAGCAGAGGCAGCAGAGGCAGAGCCAAGACAGTCACAGCCAGGGGTTTTGACTGCAGAGACCTTGGAGCCCCAGCCCGAGGTAGAAGCAGAAACAAAGGCAGTGGAACCAGAAGAGCCAGAGGAAGCAATGGTGCCAGTGGAAAAGGACGTGCCCGAGGAAAAAACTTTACCAAAGAAGAACACAAACTTGAACAAGTTCCAGCACGACCTCCTGACCAGCTTGAAGAAAGCAAAGGATAAGGTGGCTTCTTTGCCTGGGGGAGAAGAAGCCTTAGGGGCTTTGGAAGAGCTGGGAAGCATCATAGTGCAGGGACCAAAAAGGAAGGCTATGGAGTTTCCTCCTGAAGGCAGATACTCCTTCAGGTCTGAGGGCGCTGGTAACAAGCAGCTTGGGGCACAGATGCGACAGAAGAGGTTGGAGAAAGCAGCCAAAGCAGAGAAGGCAGAGAAGGCAGAGGAGGGCGAAGTTCGAGAGGAGAAACCCAGACAGAAAAAAAGGAAAAGAAAATGCCCATACAGCAAAGTCATCCAGGTCAAGGATGAGGAGGACGTGGAGCCCTTGAGCAATGCCTACTGAAGGTTGCCATGGAGCCTTCAAAGCTTCAGTTGTGGCAATGGCTTCAACCAAAGCCTGGAGCAGACCTTGCCATCAAGTCTTCAAAGCTGGAGTTTTGGCCATGGCTTTCCCAAAGCCTGGAGCGGGTGACCTTGCCATCGAGTCTTCAAAGCTTGAGTTGTGCCTCTCTCCTGGCCAATGTGCCTGACAAGTATATTTTTTTTAAATGAAATATCAAAATAATATAATGTTTTGAAAAAATAAGATATTTTTTTATGAAAGCTTTGAAATATGTATATATATCTATATGATGTTGTAAAATTGTGTTTAGAAGTTGTGTTGGTGTTTGTTGGGGGTGAAGGTCTGTAGGTGTTTAGGTTGAAGGTTTCTGGTGGGCGGTCTTTGTTTTGGAGGTTTGTGATGGGGGGTTTTTAGGTTGGAGGTCTCTGGTGGTGGGTCTTTGCCTTGGAGGTTTGTTGTGGGAGGTGTTCAGGTTGGAGGTCTCTGGTGGTGGGTCTTTGTCTTGGAGGTTTGTTGTGGGAGATTTTCAGGTTGGAGGTCTCTGGTGGTGGGTCTTTGTCTTGGAGGTTTGTTGTGGGAGGTTTTCAGGTTGGAGGTCTCTTGTGGTGGGTATTTGTCTTGGAGGTTTGTTGTGGGAAATTTTCAGGTTGGAGGTCTCTGGTGGTGGGTCTTTGTCTTGGAGGTCTTTTGTGGGAGGTTTTTAGGTTGGAGGCCTTTGGTGGGTGGTCTTTGTTTTGGAGGGTTGTGGTTAGAGGAATTTAAGGTTGGAAAATTGTGCAGGAAAATATACTATTAAGAAAAATATCTTGTAAGATAAAATGGTATTTTATATTTATATATATATAATTAATTTATATTATAATATTTATAAAACATATTCTTAAATAAAAAATATTATTATTATTATAAAATCTTTATATATATATAGATAAATATTGGTTGAGAAAAACGCATTTAAATTCTTATCTTTAAATTTATATGGATTATTTTCTGAAGATATTATGCGTAATAAAGAAGATTGAAAAATACTTTGGATTTATATTGTTATATTAAAGCAAAATAGTTCTTAAATACAAAATTTATTGAAATTATATAAATATACTTGTAAAATAAGTTTTAATATAATTATATTAATATATTAATATTATTTTCTAAATAAAGAAACATGTATACAAAAAAATAAAATTATAGAACAATGTTTGCAAACAATATTTTTAATTTCATTTGAAAAGTTCAAGATATTTGAAAGAAAAATATTCATTGAATATATATATATATATTTATACATTATAATTTTTTAATATTTTTTTATCGATAAATATACATATATAGAGAGAAGAGAGAAGAGAGGAGAGAGAAGAGAGAAGAGAGAAGAGAGAAGAGAGAAGAGAGAAGAGAGAAGAGAGAAGAGAGAAGAGAGAAGAGAGAAGAGAGACGAGAGACGAGAGACGAGAGACGAGAGAAGAGAGATGAGAGATGAGAGAAG
>Ga0126342_10004962_pt1 | contig 23000 bp, 21 predicted proteins | sample Cyp1metagenome_FD_92528 | JGI IMG/M metagenome (GOLD analysis project Ga0126342, IMG submission 92528) | Coral microbial communities from Lord Howe Island, Old Settlement Bay, Australia - Cyphastrea 1 metagenome | ecosystem: Host-associated > Invertebrates > Cnidaria > Coral ...
AACAACAATAAATCACCATTTCTATAGCTGGTACAATTGGGATAAAACAACAATAAATCACCATTTCTATAGCTGGTACAATTGGGATAAAACAACAATAAATCACCATTTCTATAGCTGGTATGTGTACCATTCCCAGTCATAGGTGGTCCCCATTTCTCTGGGTCACCGCACTGTCTGGGCCGCCGTCGCGCCGAAGACGGTTGCCGCGGCGTGGACTCGGGCGTCTGCGGATTCGGCGCGGGAACGTTGGGCGATCCGGGCGCCGGCGTGCTGGGCGCGCGGAAGGTGGCCTTCGGACGGATGCCACTTGGAGGAGTCCAGCAAAATCATGGTTTTATAGTAGGAAAAATGAACTATTATGAAATTATAAATGATGGTCTCATGAATAATAGTAGGATTATGAAAAATGACATAGGATAAACATGATGATGAAGTATGAAATTCTGGGTCTCATGGTTCCCTGTAAGTTGGACAGGGGATGAACATGGATGAACAACAATGGGCATTTTATGTTGCTCCAAGGGTTTATGGGAAATTGATGAAACCTATGCGTGGAAAGGAACATTGGTATGTTAAATGGGGAAGCCACCATTGTTTCCTGCAGCTTTCCCTTACCTTGGGCCAGTTTTGAAAAACATCTACCCTCTGGTAAACTAACATAACTATGGAAAATCACAATTTTTAATGATTTAGTTTACCAGAGGCCACGTTCAAATCATCCCAGCAACCCAAGGAACAGACTCTGATGGTCTCACGTGCTCTTTTTTTGCGAGGTCCGATTTCCTGGGTAATTCATTTTGATGTTGTCAAAGCTACAGGCTGAGGCTTTTTCATCATTGAAAGTGGCTGGTGGCTGTTGCTAACCTCATGGATATTTTTCTAGGTTTATCATGGTTTATCACCCATAAACCACCATAAACCCAAAGGTATCCATTTTTCTTAAGCCATCTGTCTAAGTCAACAAAAAAAGCTCCCAGGGATACCGAGGCTCAACGAGGCTCCAACTGGGCGCCATTTTTTACTATCCACAACAGAGAATTTGTAAACACATCGTTCACTGGATTGGTTTTCACGGGAAATTTTACAGGAAACCATGGTAAAATTACCATCAAATATAGGGCTTTCCTGTAAATTTTCCCATAATCCAATTCTATGAATCGTCTTATTGCAATTTTTTGGATTGAAATCATTGATCAATAAGGTTAATCACCAGTTTTTGATGCTAAACTTACTTCGTTTTGGGCTTCAAAGAGCTTCTCACTTTCTGCAGATGAAATTCATGGGGCCATGGTGCCAATGCAATAAACCCCAGAAGTTGGGATACAACTCCTATGAAATGATCTATTTATTGCATGAGTTCGTCAGGTGGGATGATTATTCCCAATATATGGAAAAATAAAAGCCATGTTCCAAACCACCCACCAGTTATCTATTTATAACTGGAACTGCACCCCCAGCTGTTTCAGAATGACAGATTTTTAATTCCTTGACATGGATATTGTTCCCTTGCATGATCGCTGTTATCCTGCAAAATTCTGGCTTCACTGGTCAACCATTGTGACCTGGACCTATTGTGGACATCTACATGTACATATAACGAAATATCTATAATATTCTATAATCTATATACATATGATACACTAAAACAACAATACGCACGACTATATATATATATTATGGATGTGAATAATGCTATAATATATATATATATATATATATATATATTATATATTATATATTATATATATATAATATATATATATATATATAAATCTATACACATCTACACACGAAAACATGAAATCAATTCTTGTTCCTGGGATGTGGTTTTGCTCCCATGGCCCCTGGGCCTGAGGTGAGGGCAACATCTCCAACCTGATGTCGATATGGGGGAATGAAGCACCGATTTTATCCTATTTTCATGTTCATCAGGGCATGTTCATGGTTTTAAAAATATTTTTGATTCGTAGCCATAGATGATATATATATATATGTCAATTTCATGCATTTCTGAATATGCCATGTTACATGCCTTCCCAGTCGGTTTTTTTTGGGGCTTATGATGTCGTGGGAATTGATGTTTCCATGGGATTTCCCCTCGTTTCTCACCGACTGGATCATCTCCAGTTTGAAACCATCAGCAACCAAGGCCTTACCCTCTGGTAAACGTACAAAGAACTATGGAAAATCACCATGTTTAATGGGAAAATCAACTATAAATTGCCATTTTCAATAGCTATGTTAAATTACCAGAGGGTAAGGCCAAGGCCTTCTTGAAACTCGTTACTTACCAATGCACGTCCAAGGTGAGGCCCCCAGTTGTAAGTTGGCTTGGAAACCCATTAACAATAGTTATCTTCCCCAAAAAAGCCACACATCAACTGAGTTACGTGCGTCAACTTAGCCGTTTTGGGAGCTGACCTTGTAACTATTCCCCATTTCGTGAATATTCTCCGTGCCTTTCCCACCCCCTATAAACCCCATATTGACATACTGGTTGGTGGTTGACCTACCCCTCTGAAAAATATGAAAGTCAATGGGAAGGATTATCCCATATATTCTGGAAAATAAAAAATGTTTGAAACCACCAACCAGCTACAGTTTAATATTCCCCACAATGGCGCCGTCGCGCCTCGACTTGCTATGTGCCAATTGGGCGATAGACCTAGCGTCGGTGCAGGCTGCTCTAGTGGGTATACGCTATGCTGGTGTACCACAAAATAATGCATATTCAATGGGGAAAACTGTTGTGAACCCCTGGATTTCTTTTTTTTCCGAACATTTTTTTAAGACACACCTGTATTCGGTGGCCTTACAACCACATCATATCCATCTTATCCCAACTCGGAATATTGATTCTGGGCAAATTGTAATAATTCACTGACCTGAAATAAGGCTACTTTGGGACAATTCCCCTTACTACCCATCATTACAGTGACACTATATAAATATACACTATATCACCTTTTTCGGGCACCAAGTATATAACTCCAAAGAAATCGCGCCTTCTGCGTCCGTGACCACCAGAAAGTTGACTGGGCCGTTCCGTCCTGAGAGTGACGCAACCCAAATCGGTTTCATTGTGGATTTACCAATCAAAAAGAGATATGGTTTCCCGGTTTCCCCGAAAATTTAGGATGTTACCTGAATTTTAGTGTGGTTTTACCATGGTGTTACCATCCTTTGGATGGGGGTTTTCTCCCCACGAGTTTTACACCAATCATCCTCTTGGATGAGACGCTGAAACTTCCAACTTCCAATGTTTCCAGCATCACCTTTCCTGAAAGATTCTGAAAGCTTTTGAAAGGGTTCGTATCCTGGGATGAAATCGGGATGAAATCCCAATTTTTAGGAAGCACCTTCCATTTTCACCGAAAGCCTACACTGATTTGGTGAACCAGGGAGTAGAACATGTGTTGCAGTACAGGCTGAATGTTCCCTCACCAAATTCTCGTCAGCACCGGCCATTCATTTACAAGGACCGACCTTACAGTGAACTGGCCATTCAACAATTTTCCCAAGCAGCCGTTTGAAACAATGTGTAACAAGCCGACCATAACAAGCCAACCACAAGTGAGGAATCTATGGATGCTTTGTTTCATATGTGTTTCATTTATTTTCGACTTGGGTTGCATGCCCCATCCTTTCTTGATGCCCGATCTGCCAAGTGTTTTGGTGTCAAGCTGGATCTCAATCGCTCCATTCAGCATAGATCTTTGTCAGATTCAGCATGGCCAGCTTCAAACAGCTCTCTCTCTCTCTCTATAATAGATATATATATATACATATAGATTTGTCCCATGCACCATTCTGGCCATTCAAGCGTGGGTCACCTTTTCTTCTCATCTAACGCCACGTGGCGCCCGCCAGCCCCATCCCCAACAGCAGCGCCATGCCCAACTTGCCCAACAGCCACCTGCTTTTGCCCATGGGTGGCGACAGCATAGAACTGGTGTTCGTTCCAATTCCACTGCCCTGACCGCAGCATGAGTATGAACCGGAGTTAACAAAAAGTATGGATCTAATATGGATCTAATATGGACAGTATATTATGGATCGAACCAATGGACATTAATATTGATCTAATCTAACTCCAGTACTTGTATAAGAAGTATATTATGGATCTAATATGGACAGTACTGGACAATCTAATGGCATTAATATGGCTTTGTCTAAAAATAGGGTAGACCTAATTCCAATGAACTATTTTCAACATCCCCATTGAGTTGGTCATTTAGAGGGTATACCCCATTTTCAGACGTGCTAGAACTCCCAAAAAAGACAGAAAGGCAAAATATACTACCAACATAGTGGTAAATTACTTTTCCATGTTTTATCCAGCTATTATACTGTATGTATAACAGGGGTTTATCATGATTTATCCCATTAACAAAAAAAACTGGTATGTCAATCCAAGTGGGGGATGGCTTCGGGGTCAACATGACGTATATGGGGAAGCGAATCACTGGTTGTTGCGCTCGACCCATGCCAAATCATCCAAATCCCGAAAAAAAGAAACAACATTTTGACACTGCAAATAGTCCCAAGAAATATGGAAATTCAAAACATGCAATCACCAAGAATATGATTGCAGCCAGTGTTGATGTCTGAAGCAGCTTTCATATGTTGCTTGAACATATCACAACGGCAGTGTGACTGACCAAAGGATCTGGGCAAATTGTGTATATAACAACTCCCAAGTCCGAAATAATGATGACATATGAAACCATCATGGGGATTATTATTATTAATAATAATTATTATGTAAATATATGTCATATTAGAAACATTCATCAACACAATATTTGGATTTTTTTTTCCAATATAAACCACCGCAAAACATGGGGGTTGGTCGGCATTCGCTGGCCAACACCCGCCTGACTTTTCATCTTATGGATGGTTGGCCTAGGAGGAAACTGGGATGAACACCTGATTGCTGGTTGCTGGTTCATTGATCATTGACCAATGATACAATTATTAAAACAAGGAATTAATCAACATCAATAATCAGCAACACCGCGACATCAATCATCATGCCTTGTATTGATTGGAATTGTACTCATTTTGTGGAAAATATAAGGAGTGATAATGATAGTGATTGAATTAACATGAATGATTTTTTTAATCTTTGGGTTATCAGCATTTGGTGGAAAAACAAAGAACGATAAAAACATAATGAATGATAATGATTGAATTCACATGAATAATAATTTAGTAGTTGAATTCACCAACAGGAAGCATTTCATGGCAATGTTTTGCTTCCGGACTGTACATTAAATTCTTTCTATCCCCAAACACATCTGGGCCAGGCTGGGCGCTGGGTGCTGGACGCATTTTCGTCCTGGAGGTGCGTATCTGTGGACGAAATCTTGCACCAGTTGGCAGATGGGCAAAATCCCGTGATAATCCCATTTACAGTGTTTCATAGTTACCAACAGTAGATATAGGACTGCAATATACAGTACTATAATGGTATTTTGATCATCTACCAACTGGTGCAGGATTTCTTCCGCAGTAGGACCCGGAGTTAAACATTGCAACTCTGATGCCTTTTTTCCAAACAGAATTCAAGAACAATTCATGTCTAGACGTTTCAATCTCTGGAATCGACGCTTGAATCATCATGCCAGCATACCAAGACATAGATCCTATGGCGAAAAGAAATACCGTCCCATAGCTCTGTCCAATGGGTCCCTCAGAGCTTCGTTTTGGATTTTTGGGCTTCGGATTGCCATGTCTGGAGAGAGAGGCGTGGATAGCCCGCACTCTAAGGTTTTCGTGATGATGGATACTGTAATCATGGCTAATCTTAGATACACTGAAAAAAATACCCTCTGGTAACTAACATAAGTATGGAAAATCACCAGTTTCAATGGGTAAATCCACTATAAATGGGCCATTTTCAATAGCTATGTATCAAATTACCAGAGGGTACCACCAGGTTTTGGAGATGTACCCAACAGGTTTTGGGACATCTCGTTCATGCCATGGTTCCCATGGTTTCCATGGCCATGTGAGGTCAGTCCTCGCAGAGCAGCTCTTCTAAATTTTTGATCTCCAAGAAAGTTGGAAGACCTGACACAGCTGACACAACTCAACTGGCAGTTTCGGCGTTTCGATGCGTTTCGATGTTTAATTCTTTTTTCACATCAGAGTGGAACTCTGACCATGAATTCTTGGCATCTCTTGCAGGAAAAGGATGGAAAAGCCGAAGTTAAAGCAGGACACAAAGTGCACCATGGTCCGCAAATTTACAAATCTGACTGTCATATACAAAAGCCTAGAAGTGCAACTTATGGCCACAAAGCGACAGAATTTTCCAGATAGAGGTTTTGGACATCATGATTGATAAGAGCTTGAAAGCACCAGACATGTATAGAAAGCTGAAATGCCCTCCAGTAAACCAACAGTTTGCTGAGAAACATCCCATTTATAGCGGAGTTTCCAGCCTCGTTTGATTGAGGGTGCCTGGATGTTACCCTCTGGTAGACATAGCTATTGAAAATGGCCATTTATAGTGAGTTTTCCCATAAAAAATGGTGATTTTCCATAGCTATGTTAGTTTACCAGAGGGTACCCATTTGCTGAGGTTGCTACAAACAAATTGAAGAAAGCCAGCCTGAGCGGTGAAGAAAAGGAGCCCTCACAAAAGAGTACAGCAATTTCGGCCCATCAATATAAAATGTGTAGCTGGAAACCAAGTGACCCTTACTTTTGAGGCTTTTGGCTCACAAAATGATAGCTTCACTATCCAAATAGGGGTCAATACTGGCTTCAACATACATAAGTGATGGACAGCTAGACCATTAGTCATCTCAATCATCTCAATCTACACATATATTTTGGCATGTTACCTCCAACATTTTGGTAAGTACGTGGGTCAAAACTGTGAACACTACAGTGAGTGATATCCCTACAGTGGGTCCAGTTGGTTAAGTTGGTTAAGTCCCGCTGAGTCCCGCTCGCATTTTTCATGTACTTGGATTGGCCATTTTGGAAATAGCTGGCTAATAATTATGGCTTAGCCAAAAGACACTGGGACATAAGCCAGTCAATAACCCAGTCAATAATCAGTTGATTGACTCAATGGTCCATTTAAGTATTTCTACCCTGAGGTAATGGATTGGTTTTCACGGGAAAATCTTAACCGGAAACCATCGATTTTCCCATTAAAAAAAAGGGGCTTAAACCAGTAAATTTTCCCTTAAACCAATCCATTGACTGAGGTGATCAAAGATGGCAATAGAATTTCCCCATGGACTTCGGTGAGGAAACCCAGCAATCACCATGTCACCATGCTCGATTTCACAGAAGGATCATCCCATTAAATATATCCCCACTTTTCAACAGTTATATCATATTGTTGGTTAGTTATATTCCATGATCTTCCATGAAATTCATTGTTTTCCCCAGTCAGCCCCCCCAAAAAAACGACCATTTTCCATCCCTACAAGTATGTTGGTGAGGCTAAAGCTCCATTTCATGGCCAATCTTAGATAGTCCCATTGATACCAAAAGACGACGGATTAGTTTGTCGCCACAGTTGGTCAACCGTTCGTAACTATGGAACACTGCAAATTTCATGGGATCAAACAACAAGAAGCCATTTCCCGAATCACCAATAGGTGGTATAAAACATTATAAAACAATAAATTGGGATAAAACAACAATAAATCACCATTTCTATAGGTGGTATGTGTACCATTCCCAGTCATAGGTGGTCCCCATTTTTGGTCCCCATTTTTGGTCCCCATTTTTGGTCGGTGAGACCGCGATGCCTGCGATTTTCCCAACCGGAAGTCCGTCCGATCGCACAAGGGCGACACCGGCAGACCCAACCTGGGGCGATATGGCGAGAAGCGGGACATGGCGACTTGGGGTATCATCTGGCATAGAAATGGTGGATGAATCAACAAACATGGGGATCCTATATATATATATGGCAGTGTGTCAAAACCTTGTACCCCTGGTGAACATCAAAATAGCTGGTAAATGGATGTTCATCCCCCTAAAAATGGTATTAATAGGTATTGATCCATACCCATATTATATTATATTATATATATGCATGTATGTGTATGTATATGTATGTGTATGTATGTGTATATATATACATATCATTACATATCTCTGTATACAGTATATGATATGGGAAAGAAGTTGGATGAAACATGATTGAAACCAGAAACACGATTTAGTTGATATACCCCATTCTTTGTGCTTAAACCATATTATCACTATTAAAATCTATTATATCACTATTAGAAGTTTTATGGGTTGATTTCCTGCTAAACTTGAAGCACACCCTTTTTTTGTCTCGGTGCTAGCCCTGGCTTGAAACACGGGGCTTAAGTCTTGGAAGGGACATGGACTGACCGCTTGTCCCTGCCGGAGTTGTTTGCTACGGAAAACAGATAGAGATTCTATAGGATACCCTCTGGTAATTTAACGTATGGAAAATCGCAATTTTTAACAGGTAAATAATGGTAATTCATCATACATCATAGCTATGTTAAATAAGCAGAGGGTATGTGAAATAGATAGGCTGGATGACGTCGCAGCTACAAAGCTGTACACAGCCACTGGCCCATACTGGCCCATACTTGGGCCACAAAATCGATCAAATCATAGACAAAATCTATACCCTCTGGCAATCAAACATGGCTTTTTTAACATCGCCCGTTCGTCAATGGCTTACCATTTGCTTGATGACCCTGGAGGGTAACCGCTACCCATCTTGTCACATGAAAAACAAATGGCGTCACCCTCCTGCCTAGACAAGAGTTCGCATGGGATCTGGCGTCTTCTGATTCTTGTACTTGTACAAGGAGCTCAAAGTTTTCCAGCCAAGCTTCAAATCACCAACAGGATCGTTCCCTTGCACGGTCTTGTAGAGGTATGAGTCAAATGTCACCTGGACTGCAATCCGGATGCAGGAAATCATCACAAACTGAAATGGTGAATTTCAATTCCAAGTTTTCCAAACACGAAAAGCTTCGGTGGTTGCCATGGTTGCCATGGTAGCCATGTTTCATTCAACCATAAAAACCACGAGAAAAATGGCCCGACGGGCCACCTTTTGGACATACTCCTCCTCACACAATTCCACAAAACTCTCACGCGCAGCATCGCTGGTGTAGAAAATCTTCTGCAGCAGGTCGAGTACCAAATACGTTGGGCCATATTTGCCTGTTCAACAGCGATGATTGATTTTGGGGTTTCCATTTTTATGGGGGTACCCCAGTAGCTGGATGGTGTATTTCATGGAAAATCCCAATCTAAAATGGATGATTTGCGGGACCCCAGCATTTGGTCAGGGAGTCAAGGATCCCATCAAATTAGTTTGCAATCTGGGATGTTCATTGCCCCCTGCATCATTAGTGGGAACATCAGAGATTCTCCAGTCATGATGAACTATTGGGAGACTGAAGTCATAGCAACTTACCCTCTGGTAATTTGTCAAACTAGCTATTGAAAATGACCATTGAAATAGTGGATTTTCCCATTGAAAATGGTGGATCTTTCCATAGTTATGTTAAATTACCAGAAGGTAACGAACGTGTTAAATTTCAAGGAGAATACGATGAATCAGGGATAGTCAGAGATCAGACACAACAATTGATCCATTAAACTTCGTCTATTCTAAATATTTCTAAATAGCCTATCCCATCCCATAAAAAACTGGTTGGTCGATACTGTAGGGATTCCCTAAATTATGAGAATCCCCAAGGGTTTTTTTACCAGGTCACATCATGTATTCTGTAACCAATCAACAATGGTATTCTTCAGAAGGTTCAATTGAGCAATGTTCAAAATCTGTCATTGCATTATAATTAATATTATACTGGTTGGTTAATAGGGATTTCGCTACTTATTATAATCCCCAATATATGAAGGCTAGTATAATCCCCATAATTAATCATCAACAGGGGTTTCGCAGTTGCTCAATTCACTCCAAGTGACCATCCCACTCACGCAGGTGCTCCATCAAGTCAGCCTCATCGATCATGCGAGATCCCTGCTGGGAATTCTTCACGATGGTCTCCGCACACATGCGCCCACTCTTGGCCGCAAAGTAGATGCCTTCTCCAGAGCATTTGGTCACCTTGGAGCGGGTCGCTCCCCCTGAAAACTTGACCATCGATGTGGCTTAGAAGCCACGAATCATCCTATCTGTTAGAACCAAACATGCACAGAAAATGAACTTAGGGATACAAGGTGGTGCCCATCACTAACTGATATCTACCATAAACATCCATAAGCCCCATATTTATTATAGAATTACACCCCAAAACCAGTCGTGACATGTCGTGACTATCGCGATTCCTTACTGGGGCACCTAGCTCATCTCCAAGGCACATACCCCGCAGCATCTCCCACCAAGATGGCTCGATCCTCGACACGCCAGGGCCTAGGATGTTCCGGGATGGGGTGAGCCTCGACCCGGATGATGTCGCCTCCCTCAATGCGCGTGGCCGCACGATCGCGGATGCCCTGTTGGTAGCGTTGGATGCCCTTCCTTGGATCGGATCCGGGGCTGAAAAAGTTGACCACTGTGAATTTAGAGCTGTTGATCCAACAAAAACACCTCGCTACATCAGTCTTTTGGCATCCACCTATAGTCAATAACCCAGTAAAACACAGCAAAACTCTCTTTTTTTTTGGCTTTTTGATCCAGTTTCTTGTCCACCACTGTGCCAGTGCCAACTGCCACATGATCGCACTTGGGGAAGACCCAAGCGTAGAAGTCAGGGGAGACATCTTCACCTGAGTTGTCCGTATATGGAATCTGTGGTTTCTGGACATTATCGGAATGGTTTATTTAATGTCAACAAAACTCTTATATATGGAATAGAATTGTACTATATGAATTGTATGCTTCATTAGATGTATAATATTGTATATTCACGGATTATTATAAATAGTGGGTCTATTTATCTGTGGTGTATTCATATTTATCAATCTCATTAATATGGTTAATAATCAATAAACCATCCCAATTTTTGATGGTTTTTACCACCCATTGATGGTGAAATGAGGGACGGTTTATTATCTGGGCGGTGGTTTTAACCATCTTGAAAAATATTAGTCAATGGGAAGGATTATCCCATATATCATAGAAAATAAAAAATGTTCCAAACCACCAACCAGTAATGCCCTAATAAATCAAGTTATTGAAGTGAGGTTCATCATTTTTTTCTCATTCCACAAAACATATTTTGCCATAGAAATGAAATATTGAAATGTCGCACAAACCAAAGGGATAAAATTGGTGGAAATCGCCAGTCACCAACATACATCTCTGCTCGGTCCTTATAGTAATCCATCTTCTGCTCCGGAATGCGCATGCGCTCCTGGAAGGCAATGGCATATTCATAGTCTCCAGCTTCGATGTCCTTAGCCACACGGCTATTGGCCCCATCAGCGCCGATCACCACATCCACTTCCAAGGTCTTCTTCTCTCCCTTTCGTGCGTTGCCCTCCTCACCGTCATAGTCGTTGTAGGTCATGACGTAGGAGTCACCCTTCTTTTCCTGGTTCTCAAGCCAGGAAGAAATGGGGCCATGTTGAAAAAAGATCCCTACTAAGGCCCTAAGGGTCGATTAATCTGGGGTCGACATCTTGGAGCAGGATCACAACCAACCTCCCACCACGATTTCCCCTGGATTTCCCAGGAAATCAAAGGAAGTCACCGACGAAGAAGCCAGGTTTCCGGAAGAGTCATACCCATGAAGAGGCCATTGATCAAGGTGGCCCCGTTCTTCTTGGCACGTTGCCTTAGGAAGTCATCAAGCACCTCACGTCTCACCATGCCGATGTACTCGTCATCCTTCAGGGTCTGACCAATCTGAACCTCCTTGTTGGTGGGTGAGATCATGGTCATCTTGCGCACTTGGCGATCAACAATATCCTTGGGGAGGTCAAACTCATCGATCATACAAAGAGGAATGGCACCACCACAAGGCTTGCAATTGTCCATCTTCCTCTCAATCAGGAAGGTCTCCACTCCCTGCTGTGCGAGTGCATCAGCCGCACTTGCACCAGCCGGACCACCTCCCACCACGGCCACACGGAGTTTCCGCCCCTCCGGGAAGGTGACGCCGGCACAGACCACCACCCGGGCATCGCTCAGCGACCTGCCAGCCGTGCCCTTCACATCCAGCGTGACCTTGGCGCCAGCGAAGCCACCACGGGGCTGCCTCGCCGTGCGTCGCCCCGCGGCCACTGCGGCCAAGCCCACCGCGGCTGCGGCCGTTGGCGCCGCTGCCCGTGGGGCCGTGGGAGCGGCTGAGGGAAGGGCCACAGAGGCAAGGCCGGTGGTCTGTGCAGAGGGCACGGCAGGGGCAGCAAGGGGCAGGGCCATCAAACCTGACATGCTATAGGAGATCTAAGTTTCAACAAAAACGATCAAAAACGCCGGGTACAAGTGCCTGGAGCCCAAAAATGGCTCAAGCGAAAGCCAGATTGCTTGGACGCCGCTTTTGTTTGGAGATTCACCATGGAAATGCATACTGCTCATTCTATCAAACATCCTCTGCATGGTCAACATCTAAAACTTTCTTTCACCCATAGAGATCACCTCACCTCCGCAGTGCTGGCTGGTCACTGGATCTCTCTATCGCCTTGTGCATGAAACTCCTGGACGACTCTCATCGATCAAGCCTGGCGATGCGGGCCCAGCTGAGCGATGATGGTGGCATGTGAAAGTGGTGCATCTGCACAGCATGCATACGTGCAAATGTAGCCCATGTGGGAAGGAGAAGCATCATCTCTATTTTTGGATAAAGCCTGTTTTTAACTTTTGAAACCACCAATCTAATCTGGATTACAAATAGGCGGTGCTTTCTATCATCATTTCCCTTTTTTCAAGTAGTGTCCCAAAACAGAACGAACCAATCCAGCCAAAGTGGATTATTTACACTATCCCAACGAACCAGGTCGTTTTACGCGCTATTTCATAAACAGCGAAAAGCGTTATTTTTTCACAACCGTGATTTGTCAATTCTTTTCCCATATTTCTGACGGTTAAACCCTAGAAATTACTATTAATTCATGCAAAATCACCCTTGAATAACTCAAGCGGAGTTTTTGAACACGCTCGATTTCAGAATTGAATGGACCAATCAATTGCAGTAATCATATAGTAATCATTGCAGTTCTTGACGATTTACCGTGAGCCATCATCGTTCTGTAGGGTTTCACCAATTGACAAATGATGCAGTTGACACTATTTTACAATTTCTTGGTGGATACCCTTCTGGTAATTTCATATAATGATATAGCTATGGAGAATCATCATTTCGAACAGGAACATCATCCAACTAAATGAGGATCATGAGGCATGGAGTCCATGGCTATGTCAAATAAAAACCACGGTCAGTAAGCATGTGAAATTGGGCCATCCAATAATATCATGTATATACTGTACTTGCAACGACTGTATGCTGCCAGGATCATTTTCACTATTAACATGACCGTCATACCGTCATATCAAACCAATATTTTCTAACGTGATATCAACTGTTGACCCTTCGTCGTAACGCACTCGTCCGCAAGTTAGTCTATTTTCTGAACTACCCTCTGGTTATTTAACATAGCCATGGAAAATGGCCCATTTATAGATGGTTTTACCTATTAAAAATGGTGATTTTCCATGGCTATGTTAAATAACCAGAGGGTAAATACTATGGCTTAAATGGCCCATCAAAATAGACCAGTTATACCTTTTTTTCAGGTGATGATTTCCCCATAGAAAACGCCAAGAATCGACTCGACGAATCCACAGTTGTTAACCACTGTTGAATTATGTTTATGGTTAACAATGGTTTTTGCAACATATAATAAAATGGTTACACTTTTTTGGAATGGTTAAACTATTGTTATCGTTATTATGTTGAACTTATGATAGTAATAATAGTTCTATAATAGTTCATCATAGTTCTATAATAGTTAACTTATGTTTCTTATGTTGAACTATTGTTAACTACTGCTTTCTTGGCTATGGAACTATTGTTATGAATCCAGGGTAGATCCCATCCAATCATTTAACTCCTCTAAAGCTCATCCCGTTTAACTCCCATAGAAAATACAATGAAATCACCGTTCAAGTCCCATACAATGTGGGGCCCCCAAGATAGCTAAGTTGGTTTATAACTCCAATAACTATGGTTTATGGTACTTATAACTATAGTTACTGGGGCTTATAAACCAACAAACATGACTGGGGGGCCTCGCATTGTACAAAAAACAAGGAACGCTCTGCTTTCGAATTCAAAGGATAAGACGGAAGTGAAGAAACGCGATTGTGATCATAGTGACCTGCGTTTTTCCGAAGGGTGTCTTTTGGGAGGATTTTCATCATTCAACAGGTGTTCAACTGGAACCAACTTATAACTGGGGGGCCCCACATTGTAGAAAACCCGTATTTTCCCACAGGAATCCTATAAAATCCTATAAAATCCCATTAAATCCCATAAAATCCCATAGAAAACCCTGATTTTCCCATAGAAAAATCCCTTATTTTCTTCGCCTCGTGGATGCTCCAAGGCTTCGCGGAATGACCGATGTCGGCAGAGCGAAACAGCCAGCCCATGACCTTTCTCGCCGTTTAAGGCGCGGCGCGGTGCGTTTGGAATCCAGGTGAAGCCTGAACTTTTTCGCGAAAAACATGTGTTAAACATGTGTTAAACATTGAAATACATTGAAATACTGCTCGGTTAGTAGGAAATCACAGGTCATTCATTACCCATAAGATCCATGGTGCTGGTATATTAATGCTAACATAAAGGGGATATATAAAGATGGGATCCATGGCACACCATATATAGCAGCACCATGGATCCGTCATGGGATATATATATATACATATAGATGGGCAAATTAGAAAAATTCACTAACCTGAAAGTTGCGGCCATAAAAGGGCATAATTTCCGTGATGATTCCCATGGTTCCGGTGAGGTCGCAGTGGTTCCTGGTTGGTTTCTTAAGTCATAGATCTCCAGTCGTTACCTGCAGGTTGTTTCAATACTCAGTCATGGTCATCCGGTCATCCATGACGACTGGATGATGAAATTTGGTACCACTATTTTAGGAACCCCCATATGGTTTTAGAAATTTACCTATTGTATGGAATTCTACCTAGTGCAGTTGTCTATGGTCATTTCCTGGATTTTCCAAATGGTGTTGGAAAGTGAGTATCTTGATGTATTGAAATTATGACTTTAGAAACAACTATAGGTAGTTCGTTGGAATCTGATGACAGGTAAAAAACACCTGTCAAGTTGTAAACTAATCCATCTATGTTCGTTATGTTATTTTTTGTTATACCCAATCCATTGTTATACATTGGATGTATGATAAGTACCATGAGGCATGGAAGTATGGATGTATGGTACATATGATACCAGTAAGACTAATACACGTTATATATGAATGTATGCTTATATGTATGGTGTAAACCATTAATGATCACTAAGTTGGTACATTGCTATACAAAAGGAGGTTTTTGCATAGTATAGTATACCATGAGGTAAGTATGTACATTGGTTTTTACATCTTGGTACATTGGTATACAATATAACCGTTTATACCATTAGTACCAAATAGTAAACCAACTAGTACTAAGTACCATAACAATCATAAACAATAACCATAAATTAACCATTTATAGCATTAACCATTATAACCATCAAACCATAAAAAGGTTTTTGCTAAGTTGGTTTATACCTTGGTTTACTGCTATGTGCATGATGGATAGTCCTGTCTGCCAACCATGTTTACGGTTTCAGAATTATCATGGTGTAGGGGATGAAAACTACATGCGACTGGGACCTTTCGAAAGGGGGCTGTTGTTTTTTTAAGAGGGATGGTATTCTGGTTGGTGGTTGTACCAACCCCTCTGAAAAATGATGGAGTTCGTCAGTTGGGATGATGACATTCCCAACTGAATGGAAAGTCATAAAACTCATGTTCCACACCACCAACCAGTATTATTCAAGGATCAAATATCATCAGAATCATGACCAACATATGGAAAGTCAGTTGGGATGATTATTCCCAACATATGGAAAGTCATCAAAAATTCCATGGTTCCAGTCACCACCAACCAGGCATTAATAAAGTACCATTTCCAACGGTTAATCCTCCGATTCTTTGGAAACCAATTCCAAGCCATGAAGTCTCACTGGTCGTCTCGACGGCGCCCAACCCAAATGGTGATTTAGATGTTTTATGGATGGTTTTATGGATGGTTTTAGATGTTTTTATGGATGGATTTTTTATTTAGCCAAAAACCATTATAACCATTAAACCATGTTCAAAAACCAGCCATGGTTTAATGGTTATACTGGTTATAATGGCTAAATGGTTAATGGTGGTTTTTGATGGTTAACCACCCCTTGGTTAACCATGGTTTTCATTAACCATAAACCGTAAACCCATAGCATCAAATGATTTCATGCTATTTTTTGGTCAAATGGTTAGTGGTTCATGGTTAATGGTTTTATAGACTATGGGTTTTTGCTAATAGGAACATCATACAAAAGGACACATCCTCACAAATCTTGTCAGATTTTTGGAGAATGATGGATAATGCGGCAAATCACATGCCATAAAGAACTGCCACATGGGGATGATTTCAATTCCACAGGTTGATGGTGAGTCATTGGGGATGATGTATCATACATATTCCATATCCCATAAATATGCCATAGATACGTCAGAAATATCTCATGACTATTCCATCTATCCCATAAATGCCATCTTTATGATGCATTTATGGGATATTCCAATATATAATATATAATCCAATCTTTCTTTTGTCACATCATAAAGATTCTCTTATCCTCCCATGAAAATACACCATCCTGTCCTCCCCCCCAAAAAAAATCGGCGCTGATCCGCCAACAACGACCACGGCACCAGCTGCTGATCCGCCACATCTTCCATGGCGAAGGTACCAGAGCTGATCTTCATACGAAGAGCGCTGAGGTCCTGGTGGCGGACGACTGGGCTGGGACAATGGCAATGGAATCAATGGAACTTGACGATGGTTTTTTTTGTTTGTTTTTGTTTCTATATTCTATATGGGATTTTGTGATTTATACATTTTATACATAATATGACCAATGTTTCTGTTGGGGGGATTAGCTAATGTGATATGAGAATATTCAGAATAGTCTTAAGAGTTTTGGAAGGATATCTATTAGCTAATACCATATTTGAAAAGTCAACAAAGCTAATAGTAACCCTCAAAAAGATGCAGTGGAAATTTTGACCTTTTTGTGTGCGATGTTGTTGGGATATGGGTTTAGCTAATGTGTTTGGGATATATTGGGACATAACGCAGATATGAAGGGATATTCATGAATCAAACCATGATTGCTGTGGGTATGTTATGGTTGTGCTAGAACTTATGATTATCATGCTCATTCTAATGCAAATTTATTAGGTATTTGTTAGCGGTATGTATATATACAGGCATCAAAACAACTATTATGTATCATATGAAATGTCTATCGTAAAATACATCATAAATGATCATAAATGTGGGGAAAACATGTTGTGGAATTCCCCAAACTCGATAGTTGAGAAAATCCTCATGTTTCACAGCTCTCGCGTCATTCACTTCGCGGTGAAGCAAGTCATGATTGCCATTGAGAACACATCCGTACAGGATGGGGCCCCCAAGATAGCGTTCAGTTACTTATAAGTGGTTTAACCATGGTTTATGGTAGATATAACTATAGTATTCATGGGCTTTATAAAGTAAGAAACATAACTGGGGGGGCCCATCCTGTATCTATTGGTGATTTGTTCATCTCTCCATTGTTGGTGAAAGGGGACCATTGTCATCCCGCCTGCATCAACTTCGACATATCCGTGTTGAGGATCAGCGAAGTCATCCAAAAACGTTCCTGCGGTTTGTGCGGGACGGTAATAAAGATAGTGCGGTAAGCGGATGGATATAAGAAAACCACTTTCTCCATTACAGGGGAACACAATCATGGTTATAAAATGTTGGATTCATAAGAATGTCACTACTTACATCCCCAAACTGGGGAACACTATCTTACAACATGTCTATCTAAACTGACTCGTGATTACTTTTGAATTACTATATATATTATATATTATATATATATTATCAAGTGTCATAGTATAAAATCACTTGAGATTACTGGAAATCCCTGGGGGATCCAGCCGTGCATCTGAAATTGGCACCTTACAGGGCTCAAAAAACATCATTCGGATTGGTAAATTAGTAAAGGCCAGTGCATGGCAAGAAATGAACATAGGTTTTAGACATACTAGTAAAATGGATGGAAGAAATCCTGCACCACCAAAAGGATGGTTGAACCCCTATAAATAATGGGATATTTACCACCTATCAACTGGTGATTCGGAGTTCTTCCATCCACAGTAGGTTATAAACTGTATTAAATCTATAACCCAATCAAGGGTATAATCAAGGGTATAACTGGTATCATCAACCCAGAGAACTTTCTTTCACTCATCTTGGGGTTGAGGGCATAGGTGCAGCAAAAAAAATTGGACAACTACCATACTTTCGAGAAATGCCAGCTACAGATAGCCATTTTGACCCATCCACTTCCATACCCTATGCTTTTTCACATGGATAAAATCTCTCGACGTGCTTTCTCATGCGGCTGGGACCCGCAAAGGAGGCGAACACCATCAAGCCACATTTGTTGCCCCTGACCCACAACATCCCATGTACATGGATGATCTTGGTTCCATTGGCTGAACAGAATCCATACAGTATCCTCTACGCCGCAGTGCGGCAGAACATTGCCCTGATAGTGGTTTGGTGGTTTCCATTGGTTTCCTAAAATTAAAGGGGTACCTCCAGGATGGGGCCCCCCAGTTATAAGTTGGTTTATAAACCATGATAATCCCCATTAACTATAGTTATATCTACCATAAACCATAGTTATTGGAGTTATAAACCAACTTAGCGATCTTGGGGGCCCCACATTGTATGGTGACTTGGGGATCCAGGTGAACCACGAAACCCCGCTCGAGCTGGGGAAGTGATCCGTGTCGCACCTGCTTCTGCTGCTGTTCAGGCAAGCCGCCCAGAAAGTTCACTCCCTGGCGCAGTGAAGAGCCGCTTTAAAACTGGGAAACATGACGAAACATACCTGGCCAAACTGCATATCTACTTTACCCTCTGGTAATTTGTTACATAGCCATGGAAAATCCCTTATAAATGGAGGTTTTAATGGGAAAATTATTTTTTGCTTGGCCATTTTCCATAGCTATGTTGAATCTGTACCCCCTTGTAATTTAACATAGCTATTGAAAATGACCATTTAATTCGTGAATTTACCTATTGATAGCGTGGTGGATCTTTCCATCGTTTTTTGTATGTTTACGAGAGGGTACTACAAACAAACATCCACCAAAAACGGCACAGCATTCGGCTCGATCTATCAAGGCAAATTTTACGCTGTAAAAACCCAGGGATTTTTGTGCGCCCAAAAACGAGCCACCAATGAGACAGGACCCCATCACATGACACTGAAAAATGACGAAGATTAAAGCCTACAGTTGGTGGGCAACAAAAAAACAGCCAATTTTTATCTGACCAGTTGCTGAATGACTCCATTACCCTGCTGTGGTCCTCATACAAATAACAGCCTACATTACTCTTATGGCTTCTACCAGATGCACAACTGATGGCTGCCACGTCAAAGTTTATACAAGACACAACACAATGAGACGACGTCCTGTTAGCCAAAAAAGTGAGTCTAAAATCAATGATGATAAGAAGATATGCAGCCATCATATTAACTATTATTACCACTATTACTATTATTGTTTCGTTGAATGTCTTTCCATGATGCTAGCAAACCTTCATGAATCTTGAAACATCTCTTGGCTTCGAACATGAAAAAAGTCATCTGTTTTGATGGCCATCTGGTTGGAAAGAAATCATCCAGTTTGAGACACACTATGGATAGTCCTTAATGTTTCAACTTCAAATCTTGTACTGTTGACGTTTCAACTCCTCCAAAACTCATTCTGGATTATATATTATGAATTATGATGACATGTTTAGAGTTTCATTTCTTGGCCGCTCAGTACTTTTCCGTTCACACCAAAAAAGTTAGCAAATAGATGTTCATCCCTCCAAATATGTAGAAAGTGGGGCCTATTTCGATAGCTAAATTGGGGTTCACAGTACTCCAAAAACTATGATACTCGGAACGATGAACGTTCATGGGAGTTAGAATCCAACTATGGTTTTTTCATAGCTTAGAACGATCCATCCCCAATGGGGAAAGCGCGGGAAACCACAGCAAAACCAATGGGCCTTCACTTGCCCACTGAGCAGCCTGCGGCGGGGAGAGTTCGTTTGTGGGCTGTTACAGTGGTTAACCCCAATATCATCCCTTCCCTACTGGCTAATCGTGGTTTAATCATGCTTGATGGTATAGTGGTTAATCATGGTGAACCTCAAAATGGCCAAATGGCCAATATGGAAAGGTTATGGAGGGGTTTAACCACCAAAAACAGTGATTAAAAAGTGATTTTTACAGGGGTATATTCAATTGGGAATTGGGATATGATGGTTTATAAGCAACCAACCATAGTCAATCACTTCCCAAAATTCGTCACCCCCAAGAAACCATGGAAAATCGTGGGGGTTGTTCCATCACCTGGGACCAGGATGGGATTAGCAGCCTTAAAACCATCGCTAACTTTATTAACGTCACAATTATATGATTGAGACATACCCGATATCAATCGAGATAAACCTACTCAGGGATAAGCTCACACTACATGCTACATAACAGAATCAAAACTTAACCATCTAGAAGTATAATATACTTAATCACCATCATATGAGTAATCATAAATTGTGTAATATATCACATGAGCCATTAAAAATACCCCTATCACAGCTCACTATACGAGTTGGTTGATAGATTTCCCCACTATGGCTTACAACAAGGGTACAACTTTAATGGATCACATAACTTAATCTGCTGGTTGTTGTGTCAATGGCCATTTCAGAAACCTAACTTGGAGGTACCTACCACATATAAGGCCAACTTTTCCGGGTTATGTAAAAAAATATCCTCACACAATATGGCCAACAAGTATGCTACAGTACTTTCGTTTAGTAGTTCCATCTAGAGGTACAATATACTTGACCAGCATCATATATTTCTGGGTAAATTATAATATTTCACGAACCTGAATTAAGGCCATTTGGGGATGATTCCCCTATCATAAACCATGATTTCCAGTGAGGGAGAACAGTGAGGTCGTGATGAAATTTACCTAGATATGTGTATAACATATCATATGCCCTAAGGTAAACCAACATATGGAATATCAGCCATTAGATCATGTTCACAGGACCATGGCTAAAAACCCTAGGCTAAATCACCAGGACATCAAATAAAAACCATGAACAATTCCATCAAATCACAGTTAAACAACATATGGAATATCATTTAATAGTGATGTAATAACTATTTATATAAACAATGGTTATTTAACAGTGGTTGTTTCACCATTAAATTATATTACCATAACAACATATATTACCATAACTCAACCAGAAAAACTCCACCGATGTCCCTAATGCACAGAGCTCCGCAACCTGATCAGCTCCGCCGCGTGGAAATTCTCCAGAACGCTGCGGTCGCTGTACCTCTCCACTCATCTGGATGGATGATAAATAGTATGTATAATATATATGTACAATATATGTATAGTGTCATACATGTATTTTCTATGATATATAATCATATATATATAGTGTTATATAGATAGATAAATGTGTGTGTCTGGATGATTTTCATATGTATCTCTATATATAAACAAAATGTCTGAATGGTTCATATACTATACATTATATGTAGATGTATCGTATATATACACATGCATATGTGTATATATATATGCATGACTGCATGACTTTTACAAAAACCACACACATACATAAACATATATACTATGCACAGGGGAAATAATGTATAAATACATATATATATCTACATATACACACGTGATCATGTACCCTCTGGTAAACATACAAAAAACTATGGAAAATCACTATTTTTAGTAAGTCTATGTGCATGTCTACGACTTGACTTGCTTTAAAATCTACCGGTTTTTGTGGGCCAGGTGGACCAGGTTCCCGGACGTGATGGCATAGTCATGCCGGAAATTGATCAGGAAGTTGTTGTTATAGCCCGGATGTCCCACATCCTGGCGACGACATTTTTTGGAGACGCAAGGCGCTTTGATAAAGGGCGTTGGAAAAGGTTGGAATGCGAATCAGTTGCCATGTTTTTTTGCAGAGGGGAAGATTATCTTAAATAGTCTAAATCATATATACGTTTTTTTCATGTGAATTTGCTATGTTTTATTGGAACATCATTTTTTGCTTTTTCCAATGGGGGAATTGTCCAAATTGTCGAGACGTGCTGCTGCATATATTGATTCATGATATTTCAATAACTCGCTGGGATAAAACTAATATCTTTTTGTCATTTTTTTTGTGTAATGATATTTTAATAAGTATCAAATATGATCATAAACATATAAATATATACGATATATGATACATATATATATATATGAAATATATATGAAATGTATATGACATGTATATGAAATATATATGACATATGTATGAAATATGTATGATATATAATTATATATATGATATATATATATATATGATATGTATATATATATATACATATGGTGTATATATATAAATATGAACTATATATATATACATATTGTCAAACTGACAAAGGTAGCTGTCCAACCTCCTCCCGCCCAGCCCTGCTGAGCAACTGCAAGCGCTGCTGCGTCTTTTCCCCGTGCCACGCCACTCAGATCTGCACCTAACCAATGTGATGTCCACAAGGTTCTCCGCTAAGCGTCACTGATAGCGCCTATTGCTCAAGCGCAAAAACCCTCCCACCTTCACGCAGGCATTGAGCCTA